>Ga0208316_1000308_pt1 | contig 46953 bp, 48 predicted proteins | sample MalvireepMed_231_FD_184240 | JGI IMG/M metagenome (GOLD analysis project Ga0208316, IMG submission 184240) | Marine viral communities from the Global Malaspina Expedition - Malaspina viral metaG DeepMed_231 (SPAdes) (version 2) | ecosystem: Environmental > Aquatic > Marine > Oceanic | place... | reverse complement strand
CTCAGGGACTGGCCATCTTCCAGGGTTACCTGATTGTGTTCCGGCTGCAGGCTGGTAACACGGGTGCGCAACCACTTGGCTCCGTTGGGAATCAATTTGCCGGTGGCTTTGCAGGTATTGGCGGGGTTGAAACAACCGCCACCCACCAGGGTCCAGGCGGGCTGGTAAAAGTGCCGGTCATTGGGCTCCACGATGGCCACGGACATGTGCGGCTTGCGCTTGAGGAGGCTGGCCGCCGCCGCAATGCCGGCAGCACCGCCGCCGATCACAACTACGTCCCACAGAGTCGGTGTCATGGTCATCGCCTCTTACAGTGCGTTCAGCGGAATTTTCAGGTAGCTAACGCCATTGTCTTCCTCGGGAGGCAGGTGGCCGGCGCGCATATTGATCTGCACCGAAGGCAGAATCAGCCGCGGCATATCCAGGGTGGCATCGCGTTTTTCGCGCATGCTGACGAACTCCTCCTCGGAAACGCCTTCGTGCACGTGGATATTGTGGCGACGCTGATCGCCCACGGTGGTTTCCCACTGGAATTCGCTGCGGCTGTCCGGCAGGTAGTCGTGGCAGAGGAACATGCGGGTGTCGTCTGGCAGGGCCAGTAGTTTCTGTACGGACTGGTACAGGGTGCGGGCATCACCGCCGGGGAAGTCACAGCGGGCGGTTCCATAGTCCGGCATGAACAGGGTGTCGCCCACAAAAACTGCATCGCCGATCACATGGCTCATGCAGGCCGGGGTATGGCCGGGGGTGTGGATGGCCCGGGCTTGGAGGTTGCCGACCTGGTAGGTCTCGCCATCGGTAAACAGGTGGTCGAATTGGCGGCCGTCACGGGCGAACTCGGTACCGGCGTTGAAGATCTTGCCGAAGGTGTTCTGCACGGTGCGGATATGTTCACCGATCGCCAGCTTGCCGCCCACTTGTTCCTGGATCCAGGGTGCGGCGGAAAGGTGATCCGCATGCACATGGGTTTCCAGCAACCAGTCTACGGTGAGGCCTTCCTGTTTGACGTAGGCCACAATCTGGCTGGCACTGTCATGGCGGGTACGCCCGGCTTTGGGGTCGTAGTCCAGCACCGAATCCACAATGGCACAGTGCCGGGTTTGCGGATCTGTCACCACATAACTGACGGTGTTGGTGTCGTTGTCGAAAAAGGCTTTAACGATTGGGCGAGACATGGGTGTTCCCTCCTGTCACTGGGCAGCGTTCATGCACAGTTATAGAAGGGAATCAGACCAAAGTCAAATTTGGAATAAGCTTATTCTTTAATGTTATATGAGGGCTGTTTCTTCTTCCTTCCCAGCATGGCGGGTAGCAGCAGCAGTACCGAGAGCGCCAGCCAGGGCCAGACGCCCAGGGCCATGAATGGCGTGATACCGGTACGTGGCTGGTAATGGCTGTAAAGCACATCACGCTCGAACTGGGGCAGGGCGTCCACGATCCGGCCCTGGTGGTCGATAACGGCAGTGACGCCATTGTTGGTGCCGCGCAGCAGCCAGCGGCCGGTTTCCCGGGCCCGCAAACGGGCCATCTGGAAATGCTGAAGTGGGCCGGCGGAGGTGCCGAACCAGGCGTCATTGCTGATGGTCACCAGCACATCCGCATCATGGCTGCGGCTGGCCACCAGTTGCGGGTAGAGAATCTCGTAGCAGATAAAGGGAGCCACGGTATGGCCCAGCACCGTCAGGTTTGGCTGACTGGGGTCGCCTGGTGTGAAACCGGACATGGGCAGATCGAAGAAGGGAATCAGACCGCGAATCAGTGACTGCATGGGCACATATTCGCCAAAGGGCACCAGCTTCTGTTTGTGGTAGACCCGCTCGTTGCCGCCGTCACTGTCACGCAAGGGAATGGCCGCGATGCTGTTGCGATAGGTAATGCCCGCGTCGCTGACGCTGCGCCAGGGAATGCCGGTAATCAGGGCGCCGTTACGGTCTGCCAGTTGGTTGCCTTCATCCTCGATGAAATCGGTAATGGTCTGGTAGAACTCGGTCATGGCCGATTCCGGCCACAGTACCAGGGTGTCGGCGGGGATGTCCCGGGTCAGTTCATGGTAGATGCGGCGGGTCTCGCCGCGCATGGAAATCTGCCACTTCAGATCCTGGGGGATATTGCCTTGCACCAGTGCCACCTTTTGCTGCGGGCCGTTGGCATGGGTGAACGTCAGCAAGTGACCGGCAGCGGCGGTGATCAGCACCAGCACCGACAGACCGGCGGCTACCCAGCGGAGTGTGCCGGGCTGGCGCAGCTGGATCAGGGTGGCGCTGAGCAACACCGTGGCAAGGGTAAGCAGCCAGACACCTCCCAGTGGCGCCAGGCTGGCCAGCGGCGTGTCTATCAGTGCGTAGCCGGCATACAGCCAGGGGAAGCCGGTGAGCAGCCAGCCACGCAGCCAGTCCAGCAGCAGCCAGATACCGGCAAACACCAGGGCCGAACGCCCCAGGCGCCAGCTCAGGGAAAAGGTGAGGCCGTAGAACAACGCCAGAAAGGCGGCAAAAATGGCGGTGAAGGGAATCGCCATCCATAACGGCATGTAGCCATAGTCGTTCATGGAGACATGCACCCAGGACACCCCGAAACCGAACATACCAAGGCCATAGAGCCAGCCGCGCAGGAAGGCTTCCTTGCCGGAGCTGGCCTGTTGCTGGCACCAGAAGCCGGCGGCCACACTGACGAACAGCAGTGGCCACAGATCATAGGGGGCGAAGGCAAGTGGGAACAGCAGGCCGGCAATCAGGGCCAGCAGACGGTGGCGCATGGAATTCCTCGTTTCATGGTGGCGGCCACTCCGCTGGGCGGTTACCGCTAGAGTCTGTGCAATAATACGAATAAAGTATCAGGCAGCATTGTTGATTTGACGGGACGGGGAACGGCAAGTTTCAAGTTGCAAGTTTCAACGCGAACTCGGGTATCGGTTTTTAAATGCACCGGCCGCGTTCAAGCGAATGGCGCGCGGCTTCCTTCGCTGGAAAAGCCCAAATTCATGTGGCGCGTTGCAACTTGAAACTTGTCGCACTCACCTTCCTGCCAGTACGCCAATAACAACAAGACCGCTTTCTTTGGTCAGGGAGCATCATAGTGAATCGCTATTGCAAGTACCATCCGGGGACGGAGGCACTATGGTATTGCAGTCATGATGGATTGCATCTGTGTCAGCAATGTGTGGAGGGACGGGAAGGCAGCCTGACAGACGCACGCTGTCTGCTCTGCAACCAGGAAGTCGAGAGTAGTGAGCAGGGGCCGGCCGGGCCGCTGTGGCGGCAACTGGATCGTTATTTTCGTTACCCGTTTACCCCTGTGCTGTTACCCGTACTGTTGCTGTGGGCTGTTCTGGCGGCGTTGGTGCCGCCCTTGCCGGTGATGGTGCCGGTGGCACTGCTGGGAGGGCTGCCAGCCTGGGGTTTTGCCCGGGCGATAATGACCCTGCGCAGCCATCCTGCCAAGGCTCGGAAAATCTCCGTGCCGGGCTGGGATTGCCTGTCTGATATGGCGGGTTGGAAGGCAGCGTTGCTGCAGGCAGTGCCGCCCCTGCTGGTGATGGTTCCTGCCGGCTTTGTGTTGGTGATGGTGTCGGTGCCGGCGGGCTTGCTGACCGGGGCGCTAGGCCTGTTGCTGGTGCCGGCCTTGTGGCTGGCCATCCAGGTACAGGGGGCGGAACCCGGTTCTTATGCGGCGGCCTTGGCCTATGTGTTTTCGGCGCCCCGGGATTATGCGGTGGCGGCGCTGCTGGCATCGCTGGGTTGGCTGCTGGGGGTAGGGCTGGTGGCAGTGGCGGTGGATGTGATGCCGCTGCCGTTGGCTCAGGGGGCGGCCGGTGCGCTGGCGGCACTCTGGTGGCTGGCATTGGCCTGCCTGTGCGGCGATATCCTGGCCCGTCATGGCCGTCTTTGGGGGCTGGATCAGGGCGCAAAGAAAGTCACCGTACCGCTGGAAGAGCGGCGCCAATGGCTACAGCTCTGTGCCGGGCGCTTCGACAAGGTGCTGTTGAGCACAGCCAAAAGCCTGAAGAACAAAAAGGCCACGGTGACAGACTGGCAGCGCTATGACCGCCTTCTGGCCATGACCGACAAAGACGATGAGCGTCGTGCCGTTGCTCCGGCCTATCTGGAGAGGCTGGTGGTGTCTGGCGCCTGGTCCGAGGCGCTGGCGTTGCTGGCCCGTCAGCGAGAAGCGGAGCCCGCCTGGCTGCCGGCATCGCCTTCCCTGCGTCTGGCACTGGCCCGTGGTATCCATGAGCGGGAACCGAAAGTGGCAGTGGCGCTGCTCAAGGATCTGCACGACCGGCACCCGGATTTCAGCGAGCTGGGTGACGCCTATCTGTTGTTGGCAAAGATTCTCGCCGAGCAATTCGGGCTGGCCGGCAAGGCGGAACAGTACCTGCGTTTTGTGGAAAGCCAGTGTCGGGATGCCAAGTTGCGCAAGCAGGTGGTGGACTACCGGGAGGCGTGGGGGTAGGTACGAGCTACAAGCTACGTTGGTTGGTCGGCAGCTTCAGGAAGCTCCTCGTGTTCTGTCATTTCTACGAAGCCGCTGTAGGAGCGGCGCTTGAGCCGCGAACCGCGCTTGCGCGGAAATCGACCGCAGGGCGATCAGGAATCTCAGGGTTCGACAGGTTTTAGAAAGAACGGCTGACGCCGCCTTCTGTTGCCCCGCCACACTCGGTTCGCACCTCAAGCGGTGCTCCTACAGACAATCGCGCCGGCAACGATACTCACAACCCGGATTGTTCCGTTGAGCGCGGGCAGGGCGCACGGCCCAGCCCCGCTGTCGCTTGGAGCTACACCTCCAACGCCTTGGCCCGATGCCCTAATCCTTCCCGATGTAACGCCTCGCGCAGGGCCAGCAGGGCTGGCTTGCGGGTGTCGTGGTGATCCAGGCTGGCGGCCAGTGCTTCTGCCTGGGCAAAGTCGCCGGCCCGGGTCAGGGTTGTCACCAGAGGCCAGCCAATCTGCGCGGGCAGTTCGGTCCCCTGCTGCTGGCGGAACTGCTGCCAGCAACTGGCAATCTGCTGCGGCTGTCCTTTTTCGACGCCCGGGTGGGTAAACAGGCGGTGGGCGATGTGGAGCCAGTCGTCGGTGTTCTGACCCATGCGGTGGGCAGTGAACAGGCCGGTAAGAGCGTCAAAGTGATCCGGTTGCTGCTCCAGCACGTGCTGGAGGGTATCAACGGCGGCCTCCACCTGCAGGCGGCCCAGGGCATCCCAGCCTCGTTGCAGCGCTTGCTGGGTCGTTGCATCAGGGGTGACGGTCTCGACGTCCTGGGAGGGTTCCGCCGGCCCCATAACCTGTACCAGCAGGATGCCGCCAGCAAGCGCCAGCACGCCGGCGGCCAGATTGGCCATGGCCAGCTGACTTTGCCAGGCCAGTATGCCGAGTAGTGCCAGCGGAATTGCCGCCAAGGCCGGGGTGGGCAGGGAAATCGCTGTCCACGCCTTGCCGGGTAGCCGGATGGAGAGTGTGGTGCGCCAGCCCTGCAGGCCGAGGAAGGCCCCGTACCAGACCATCAGCGCAGCAGTAGCACCATGGAAAGGCATTTGTCCCGCTCGGGCCAGTAGCAGGTAGCCGGCCCCGGCCAGCAGGCAGCCGAGCAGCCAGAGTGTCAGCACCCGGCCATGGCCCAGGTGGCGTTCGAGCGATGGTGCCAGCGGTAACAGCAGCAGTACGGTGAGAGACGTCAGCCACAGGGGGCCGCCGGTGAGTGGTGCGGTGAAGAAGCGGGCCGGACGAGGGTGGCTGTCGGCCAGCCCCCAGCGGTAAAGGTTGCTGGTGGCGAGCTGGCCGGGCACATGCTGGCGCAGGGCTTTCCACTTTTCTATCTGGGCCGGGGACCAGAAGTCCCGGGCGCGCTGGTCGCTGTCTTTAACGAAGCCGGTGGATAGCAGCGCGGCGCTGTAGGCATGATTGTCGCCATTGGTCAGCTGCTGTTCCAACTGGCCGGCCAGTTTGCCGCGCCCGTTGAAGCGCAGCCAGGACAGGTAGTTATTCCATTCCAGGGTTTTCAGGCCACTGGTCGCATACCAGCTGAGTGCTGGCTGAGGCGCCTGTGCCGGGTTGAGCAGGGCGCCCAGCAACAGGCTAAGGGCAATCACTGCCATTACCCAGGGGGCTTTCAACAGGGTGGTAAGGCTGTCAGCTTTCGGCCTCTGTGGCAGTGGCATTGTGGTTTTCCCCCGGCGGTGTGACCCGCAGCAATCTTATTGTTCTGCCGTCGGCGCTGAGCACGGTGAAGAGATAGCCATCCAGTTCCACACTTTCATCGCGGCCGGGTAGTCGGCCGAATTTCTGCATCACCAGCCCGCCGATGGTGTCGAATTCCTCATCGCTGAACTGGCAGTGGAAGTGTTCGTTGAAATCGTCGATAGGCGTCAACGCCTTGACGGTGTACTCGTGGTCGTCCAGGTCCTTGATCAGGTAGTCCTCTTCTTCCACGTCGTGTTCGTCCTCGATTTCACCGACGATCTGTTCCAGTACATCTTCAATGGTAACCAGCCCGGCCACGCCGCCATATTCATTGACCACAATGGCCATGTGATTACGGCTGATACGGAATTCGCGCAGCAGTGAGTCCAGCCGTTTGGACTCGGGAACCACCATAGCAGAGCGGATATGATCCTTGATGGCGAAACGTTCCATGCGGGCCGGTTCAAGGATCAACGGTAGCAGATCCTTGGCAAGCAGGATGCCGATCACTTCATCCGGGTCGTCGCCGAGCACCGGGAAACGGGAGTGGGCGCAGTCGATGATGGTGGGAAGGAAGTCCCGAGGGTCGGAGCTGGCCTTGATGCTGACCATCTGGGAGCGGGGAATCATGATTTCGCGCACCTGCATGTCCGCCACACAGACCGCGCCTTCGATAATGCCCAGGGTGTCCCCGTCGATAATGTGCGAATCGCGCATGGAGCGCATCAGGTCCAGTAGCTCGCTCCGGTCTCCGGGCGTGGAGGAGAAAAACTGGCCGACACGCTCCAACCAACTTCGGCTGGTACCGTTATCCGAATAATCGTCCGACATCAGGGGTGAAGCTCCGTATTGTTCTCAAGGTGGTAAGGGTCGGCAAAACCCTGTTCGTTCAGGGCGCGGATTTCCATGGCTTCCATGATCTGCGCGTCCTCGTCATCAATGTGATCGTACCCCAGCAGGTGCAGCACACCGTGGGTGACCATGTGGGCCCAGTGGGCTTCCAGGGTCTTGTTCTGCTCTATGGCTTCCCGGCGAACTACCGGCGCGCACAGGATGATGTCGCCGAGCAGCGGCTCCATGGCATCTTCGGGCAGGCCTTCGGGCATTTCAAAGGGGAAGGACAGCACATTGGTGGGCTTGTCCTTGTCGCGGTATTCCCGGTTGAGGGTGCGGATTTCGTCTTCATCGACGATACGCAGGGTGATATCCCCCACTACGCCGCCAGCTACCTGTGCTGCATGGCGAACCCAGTCGCATAACCGGGATTCGTCAGGGGCGTCCGGGGCGTCGCTGGCCCACTGGATATCAACGCTGGGTGTCGGTATCCCGTTCATGGCGGTCGTAGGCCTCTACAATACGTTGTACCAGCGGGTGGCGAACCACGTCGCGGCTGTCGAACCGGGTCACCCCGATCCCTTTTACCCCGTCCAGCACTTCCAGAGTATTCACCAGGCCAGAGCGCTGGTGACGGGGAAGATCCACCTGGGTCACGTCCCCGGTGATCACTGCCCGGGTCCCGAAACCGATGCGGGTGAGAAACATCTTCATCTGTTCCGGGGTGGTGTTCTGGGCTTCATCCAGAATCACGAAACTGTTGTTCAGCGTGCGCCCGCGCATGTAGGCCAGCGGAGCCACTTCAATCACCATCCGGTCCATCAGCTTGGCCACGGTTTCGAAGCCGAGCATTTCATAGAGGGCGTCGTAGAGGGGGCGTAGATAGGGATCGATTTTTTCCGCCAGGTCCCCGGGCAGAAAGCCCAGCTTTTCACCGGCTTCCACTGCCGGGCGCACCAGCAGGATGCGTTGTATTTCGGCTTTCTCAAGTGCGTCCACCGCGCAGGCTACCGCCAGCCAGGTCTTGCCGGTGCCGGCCGGACCGATGCCGAAATTGATATCGTATTTGCGCACCTGTTTTACGTACTCACGCTGGTGGGCTCCGCGGGGCTTGATGCGTACCCGTTTGGTGCGTATCACCACCTCATCACTGGGAAAAGCCACGGTGTTGTCGGTGTTTTTTCCTGCAGCATGGTCGGCCACGTTGGACTGCTGCAGATGCAGGTGCACCATCTCCGGAGTCAGCTCGGTACCATCGCCGGTTTGCTCATACAACTCGTTAAGAATGGCCCCGGCGGCTTCCACGGATGAGGCGGGTCCTGCCAGATGAAATTGGTTACCACGATTGTGGATATCCACATGCAGGCGCTGGGCAATCTGCTTGATGTGCTCGTCCAGGTGGCCGCAGAGACTGGCCAGGCGACGGGAATCGTTGGGTTCGAGGCTGATGTGCTGGGAAGCGAGTGGTGTGTCCAAGATGGAAAACGTGGCCCCTCGGGCTGTTGCAGAGAGTTTCAGAATACCCCGAAGCGTGTTGCCGGGGAAGAAAAATCACCTGCGCAGCCTAGCCCCGTAAGGTGGCGGGCCGCAAGCGTTGATGTCGGGGTGTCGGACAACCGGCTTGGGGGGCAAGATCTTTGATCCGGCTACGTTTTAATCGAGAATCATTACGCGCTGTTACATCCATCTCCGCGTGGGGGCGGTATCAGAAACAGGACCCGGTTGTCCTGACTGACCGGCACCAAGCCGGTATCGCTATCCAAGGAGAGATGACATGAATGTGAATGGCAAAGGTTTACTGTGGCTGTCGCCATTGGCCGTTGCGATAACGCTGGCAGCCTGTGGGGGAAATAACAGCGACCGTTCCCGAATCAATGTACCCGGTGTGGCTCAGGGCCCGTCATTACTGGTGATGCACAATGGTGGTGCTAACGCCGGTCAAATTGATCGTCTGGACGCGCGGTTGGAGGTGCAGGGTACTTTCAATGCTGATGCCAATGAAGGCATTGCGCTTGACCTGTTGGGCAATCTCTACGCCGCCAACGACAGTGCCGGTGCCCCCAGCACGTTACAGGTTCTGCACCAGCTGGCTGAGAGAACAGATGGCTCTGCGGCGGTGCCTACTCTGGACCGTAGTGTCGCTGCACCGGGTTCCATGACGCTTAAAGGGATTGCCATCGCCCATGAAGCCGGGCTGGTAATGGCAGCTAATATCGGTGGCAACAGTGTGGAAGTCTTCGGCACGGCAGCGGGGGCAAGCGCGACGCCTCTGGCCAGTACGTCCCTGTCGGGCAATACCTGGGATCTGGCCTACGACGAAGCGGCGGATCGTCTGTTCCTGGCCATGACCAATGGCACGGTCATGGTGGTGGATGACTACGTTGCAGGTGGTTTCATGTCGACTCCTGCCCGGGTGATTACCCCGGATACGGCAGGCACGGTGTCTAATATGCACGGCATCGCCTATCGGGCCGACTCGGACACTCTGGTGGTCAGCGATGTGGGTGACGCAGCCGTGGCAGATGATGGCCAGCTATATGTGATCAACAATGCGTCCACGGCCAATGGCACGGTGACGCCTGCGCGGACCCTGGCCGGCCCGGCGACCAAGCTGGGTAATCCAGTGGACCTGGTGCTGGACGGCAACACGGTTTACATCGCGGAAAAATCCAACGATGCCATTCTGGTTTACCGCAACGTATTTTCTGGCGGTTCCGGGGATATTGCGCCGAACCGGGTCGTCGACAGCATCAAACCGGAATCACTGGCCATTATTAACGAGTCCGAGTTGCAACCGGGCCTTTCCGATATTGATATCGCCGGGACCACCTTCACCGGGGTTGCGGTAACCAGTAATCCGCCGGCAGCCCCGGGTGACCCGGATGTGGTGGTACTGGATCTGGATCTTGGCGCCATGCAGCGTGGTTTTTCCACAAACCAGGATCGCGAAAGCCTGGCATTCAACCAGTTGGGTGATGCCTACATTACCTACGACACTGGCCTGGCTGTGATCAACCGCCTGGCTACGGATCGCGATGGCGAGATGTTTTCTCTGAGTCGTGACCGGGTGATTGAAGGCGCGAGCACCGGGCTGATGTCGCCGAAAGGCTTTGATGTGGAGGACTCGCTGGGCTGGGTGCTGGTCACTGATAACGGTAGCCCGTCGGTGCGGGTATTCGGCGCCCAGGCCGGTGGCGATGCCGCTCCACTGTTCACGACCAGCCTGTCCGTAGCACCCTGGGATCTGGATTATGACCCTGATGCCGATCAGCTCTTCGTGGCCCTCACTGATGGCACGGTAGCGGTCTTTGACAGCTACAGCACGGCACGTGGCAGTGCCGGTCCTGACCGCATAATTACCCCTGCTGAGGCGGGTGTGGCATTTGCTGCCCCGACCAATTTGCACGGCATTGTGTATGTGGCGGAAACCGACCAGCTGATACTGTCGGATGTGGGCAGCGGTGCGAATCCCACCGACGGCAAGCTGTATGTCTTGGATAACGGCTCAACCGCTGACGGCATCACCGATGTCACCGTGAATATCGATAACGGCGACAACAATACGGTTGGCAACACCCAACTCGGTAATCCTGTGGACATCGCCTTCGATGGCGAGCACCTCTATGTGGCGGAGAAATCCCAGGGCATGGTGCTGCGCTTTGACAATATCCTTGATTCAGCCGGTGGTGACGTAACGCCTTCGCTGACCTGGATGCAGTCGTCGCCGGAATCGGTGTCCCTGATTGCGGATGATCTTGGCCGCGCGCCTGAGTAAGCAAGGGGGAGCACTTCTACGGTTCCCTTTACCGGGCCGCTTCGGCGGTCCGGTTTTCCTCTTGTTGACACATTCTTCTCGTACTCTGGTGAATCATTTTCATTCCGCTTCTTACTGGATTCCCAGGTTCATGGACGATTCACGCGCTGAGCTGGAAGAAGGCAATGCCCTGGTGCGGGCATGTGCCGGTGGAGACCGGCAGGCATTTCATCAGCTTTATCTCAATGAGGCTCCACGCATGCTGGCGTTGGCGCGCCGATTTACCGGCGAGTCATCCCTGGCTGAGGATGCCTTGCAAGATACCTTTATTCAGGTCTGGGAAAATGCCAGGCGCTTTCAAAGCCAGCGAGGTAGCGCGCGGACCTGGCTGTTCGGATTATTGCGATACCGCTTGATCAACCAACACCACCGCTCCCGACGGGATACGTTCGAGCCTCTGCCAGGGGATCAATGGCCTGATCCGGGACCCTCCCCAGAGCAATGCTCCGTGGAGCAGGATCAGCGACGCGCCATTATTGACTGTCTGCAAGGGCTGCAAATGGATCGCCGCCGCCCCATTCTCATGGCGTTCTATCAGGGGTTTACCTACGAACAGATTGCCGAAACCCTGGCCGTTCCTCTGGGGACTATCAAGAGCCGGGTTCGATCCGGCTTGAAAGGGCTGCAGGAGTGTCTGCGACTATGATTCCGGAACAGCCTGACGCACAGCGTCTGTTGATTGCCGAGTATGTCCTCGGCCTGCATTCCCGTGAGCAGTCGGCAAAGATTGAGCAGTGGTTGGAGGAGGACGAGGACGCTGCGCAACTGGCCGGCCACTGGCGGGAGCATTGGTTGGGGGCGGCAGAGCTGCTGGAACCGGTACCGTTGCCGCCGCGAGTATGGCGCGAGATTTCCCGGCAAACCGCATCGGCGGATGCCCGTGGCCGGTTTGACTGGCAGTGGTTGTGGCAGAGCCTGGCGCTCTGGCGCACCATCAGTGTTGCCTTGCTGGTGGCGGTGGTGCTTCTGCTGGGGCCGCTACGGGTGCCTGCACCGGTTTATACCGTGGTATTGCAGGCACCGGGTGAGGCCGCCAGCCCGGGCTGGAGGGTTACCGTGTCTGCGCAGGGGGACTTGCAGCTGACGCCGCTGTCGGAGAGTCAGTACCCGGCAAATCGCAGTGTCCAGTTCTGGACCCTGGCGGACCCGGCACTGGGCCCTCGTTCCCTGGGCCTGGTGCAGCCCGGCGAGCCGTTGGTGTTACCGGCCAGCCGCGTGGGCGGGGTGGAGAGTGGTCAGTTGTTCGAGCTGACGCTGGAGCCCCCGGGCGGCTCTCCCGCTGATCGACCCACCGGGCCGGTTTTGTTCATAGGTCGGGCGGTGGCGCTTTAGCGGGTAAAATCGCAACCCGGGGTCAACCCGGGTTGCGCGGGTCGCTGCCGAGCAGGGAGTTGCTGTAGGCCTGGTCGATGGTGATGTCCACGAATTTGCCGATCAGGTCGGTATCATCACTGCGGAAGTTAACCACCCGATTGTTCTCCGTGCGGCCCTTGAGCTGGCCCGGGTCTTTCTTGGAGAAACCGTCCACCAGAATGCGTTGGGTACTGCCCACCATCTTGCGGGAAATGTCCTGCACATTCTGGGTGATGCGCTGTTGCAGGATGGCCAACCGCTGCTTCTTCACCTCCATGGGCACATCATCAGGCAGGTCTGCCGCCGGGGTGCCGGGGCGAGCGCTGTAGATGAAGCTGAAGGACATGTCGAAGCCGATGTCGTGGATCAGGTTCATGGTGTCTTCGAAATCCCGATCGGTTTCTCCGGGAAAGCCGATGATGAAATCGGAGCTGAAGGAAATGTCCGGGCGGATGCGCTTGAGCTTGCGCAGCTTGCTCTTGTATTCCAGCACCATGTGGTTGCGCTTCATCATGGCAAGAATACGGTCCGAGCCGGATTGCACCGGCAGGTGCAGGTGGCTGACCAGTTCCGGTACATCCTCATAGACCTGAATCAGGGCGTCGGAGAACTCCACCGGATGGCTGGTGGTGTAACGGATGCGATCAATGCCGTCGATGTCGCGGATCAGCCGGATCAGATCGGCCAGGTCCAGGGTGTCGCCGTCGGCCCCTACACCCCGGTAGGCATTCACGTTCTGTCCCAACAGGTTGACCTCGCGCACGCCCATTTCCGCCAGATGTTCGATTTCCTTGAGCACTGGCTGCACCGGGCGACTGACTTCCTCGCCGCGGGTGTAGGGCACTACACAGAAGGTGCAGTACTTAGAGCAGCCTTCCATGATCGATACGAAGGCACTGGGCCCGTCCACGCTGGGTTCCGGCAGGTTGTCGAACTTTTCCACTTCCGGGAAGGTCACATCGATGGCCAGTTTCCGGGTGGTGGCGGCCTGGGTGATCAGGCCGGGCAGGCGGTGCAGGGTCTGCGGGCCGAATACCACGTCCACATAGGGAGCCCGGTCACGGATGGCGTCGCCTTCTTGGCTGGCGACACAACCGCCCACTGCGATCACCATATCCGGCTTGGCATCCTTGAGCTTTTTCCAGCGACCCAGTTGGTGGAAGACCTTTTCCTGGGCTTTTTCCCGGATCGAACAGGTGTTGAGCAGCAAGACGTCAGCGTCTTCCGGATTGTCGGTGGGCTCCAGACCGTGACTGGATTCGAGCAGGTCCACCATGCGGGTGGAATCGTACTCGTTCATCTGGCAGCCGTGGGTCTGAATGAAAAGCTTGCGTGCCAAGGGGCACCTCCATCATTGGGTTGTAAGCCGCTTTGGCTTGCCTAACCCTCGAATAGCGTCAAAATGGGCGCGGATTATACCAACCGGAGAGATCATGCGAAAACTGCCGTACATCCTGCCTTTGTTGCTGACCCTTCTGGTGGTCGGCTGTGGCAAGCAGGAAAGTGACTTGCCTGTGAATACCAGGCTGGGTGGTGAGTTTACACTGACTGACCATAACGGCGAGCCTTTCAGTCAGTCACAGCTCAAAGGCAAGGTATCCATCCTGTTTTTCGGCTACACCCATTGTCCGGATATCTGCCCGGCGGTATTGGCCCGGGTGGCCCAGGTGTACCGGAAACTGGAAGAAGCAGGTGAGGCGGATCAGGTGCAACCGGTCTTTATCACCTTCGATCCGGAGCGTGACACGGCAACGCACCTGAAGGAATACCTGCCCTGGTTCAAGGCGGATATCATCGGCCTGACCGGCAGCCTGGCGGAAATCCGGGAGGTGGCTAAGCAGTATGGAGTCGTGTTTATCAAGGATCAGGAGGAGCAGGATTACCTGTTCACTCACAGTGACTATATCTATTTACTGGACGACCAGGGTCGGGTGCGCAAGCTGTACCCGGCGGATTTCACCATTGATGAGGTGGTAACTGATGCCAAGAGCCTGCTTTAACGCTCTGCTGGCAGGTGCCGTGCTGGCCCTTGCCGTGCCCGCCTATGCCGAGCTGACGGTTTCCGACCCCTGGCTGCGCGCGGTGCCGCCGGTGTCGCCAACCATGGCCGGGTATGCGACCTTGAACAATACGGGCGAGGCTGCCGTAACCATCACTGGTGTCAGCACCTCCGTTGCCGGCCACACCATGCTGCATAATGTGAAAACCGACGATGACGGTAATCGCAGGATGGTGCATCTGCATCACCTGGAAATCCCGGCCGGAGAGAGCGTGGTGCTGGCACCGGGGAACAGGCATCTGATGCTGATGAAGCTCACACAGGTCCCGGCTCCCGGTGACACTGTAGAGATCTGCTTTCATCTCAATGGCGGTCAGGATGCCTGCGCGGTGTTCCCGGTAAAACGAGCGTCCCAATCTGACGGTTGAACCCGGTTCTTTTTTACGGATAATGCCATGCTTTATTCGTAGTTGTTGCGTAATCAAAACGACTACAAAAGCGTGGGGGATCTATGAAAAAGGCATTATCCGTAATGCTGGGTGCTTCCCTGAGTGCAAGCCCGCTCTGGGCCCAGACTCCGGAAAGTGATGTTCAGCAGAGACTGCGGGTTTATGAGGAGCGCCTGGAGCAGCTCGAAAAACAGCAGTTTAACAGTACGCTGAACGATGCCGGTGAGCGGATCCGGATTAATGGTTTTCTCTCCGCCGGCATGTCCCGGGCCGAGGTGGACACCACTTCAGGCTCTGCCAGCTATATCGATGGCGCCAGTGACAAGTGGAGCCACGATTCCCTGACCCGCGCCGGCATACAGTTCAATGCCAAACTCAGTGACCGGGCGGAAGCCGTGGTACAGCTGTTTGCGTCCGGTGATGACGAATTCAATGCGGAGTTGCAGTGGGCCTATCTGGACTACCAGGTCAGTGACTCTGTCAGCGTCAAAGCCGGGCGTATCGTGGCGCCGTTCTACATGCACTCCCAATACATCGATGTGGGCTACGCCTACCCGTGGGCCAGCCTGCCGGCTGAGGTATATCAGCTGGCGCCGGTGAAAACCATGGAAGCGGTAGAAGCGTCCTGGCGTTTTACCACCGGGCCGGTTTCGCACCGTCTTTCCGGGTTCTGGGGTTCCAGTACCGTGGATGGCGGAGATCGTGTGGCCAATGCCCAGTTTCAGGCGGATGATCTGAGCGGCCTGAACTTTACCAGCTACTGGCGTAACTGGACGGCGAGAGCCGCCTATAGTGCTGCGGATGTGTCGGTCAGCCAGGATGATCTGGCAGCAGCCGGGGTGCCCCCCATTCTGGGGCTGTCCTTTGATGAGGTGTACACCTACTTCGCTGGCGTGGGCCTGCAATACGATGACGGCAGCTGGTTCTTCTCCGCAGAAAAGGCGCGATTGGATTTCGGTAACTGGTACCCCAGCAGTGAAAGCGGCTACGTCACCGTCGGCAAGTATCTGGGCAAATGGATGCCCATGGTGACGTGGGCAGAAGTGAATCCCCGTGACCTGGATCGCAGTCTTCCCGCTGTCCTGAATAACGGGCTGGCGGAACAGCAGAAGAGCTGGACCGGTGGCCTGCGCTATTCCCTAAGTGATTCCATCGCCCTGAAAGGGGAGCTCAGCTATTACTACGATTTTTCCGACAGTGAGGTGAGCACCTCCGGTTTCTTTGTGACCGATGGCGGTCAACTTGAGGATGATCACGCCACGGTGGTTCGTCTCAGCGCGGATCTGGTGTTTTAAGGAGGAATGGTCATGAAAAAAATAATGTTCTCATTGCTCCTGATGCTGTCGACAGCGGCCCAGGCAGAACCGGTGGTGGTGGTATCTGCCAGCAGCAGTCTTGGTGCACTCACCCAGGATGAAGTGCGACAGATCTTCAATGGGCAAAGCCGTCGCGTCTCCGGTATCTCCGTGAAGCCGCTGGACTTGCCGTCACGGGGGGGAGCTCGAAATGACTTTTACCAGCAGGTGCTCGGAAAGAGTGCCGAGCAGATGAAAAGCTACTGGGCAAGAATGATTTTTACCGGCCGGGGCATGCCGCCCCGGGAAGTCTCCAGTGAACAGGAGATGGTTATGCTGGTGGGCAGCAACCGCAACTTTGTCGGTTATCTGGATGCATCGCTGGTGACCCCGGACCTGAAAGTGGTCTATCGGCCCTGACGTTTTCTGTTGTTGTTCACATACCCCTTGCCCGCCTCTTCGGCGGGCTTTTTTTGTTCATCATTCTTGTTATTTTTCCTACACCAACCTCCGCGTTTTTCCGGTGTTACGGATCGCTGTGCGTTCATAGACTGCCTGTATGCGATTTCTGGTTATCTTGTCATGTCTGCTGGCCGCGACAGTGTTGTCGGCGGATTGTCGAGGTCTTGCCCCGGCCCGGAGTCTTCCCGCCCCGCGAGCGAATGAATGGACTCTGGCGACGTTGAACCTGTGGCGGCTTCGCGATATCCGCAAAGACAGCCGGCTGGATAAGCCGCTTTCCTCGGTTGTGCTGAACAGACGAATACAGGCGCTGGCGGATTTCATTGCCGGCCCTTTGCAGGCGCCCCATATGCTGGCAGTACAGGAAGCGGAAAATCGAGAATTACTCGAGGCGTTGGCAGTACGCCTTGCCAGGCAAGGCTGGCGTTACCGCGTGGTACTGAAAGAGGGCAATGATCCTTCCGGTATGGATGTGGGGCTGCTTTATCGGGAGCCAGTGCGGATTACATCGGTGGACCAGCTGTTTGCGGAGCAGGGTTTTCACGGCCACTCACTGTTTTCCCGTCCGCCCCTGCGCGTGACGGTGCAAGCACCCCGGCAATTGCAGTTGGTGGTTGTGCACCTGCGTAGTGCGCGGGGGCTGCAGAAGCCCCGGGTCCATGAGAAACGACAGAGCCAGGCCGCACTGCTGGCTAACTGGGCCGCCGAGCAGGACGGCCCGTTGGTGGTGGCCGGTGACTTCAACACCGCCTGGGATGCCGGGCGCTTTTCCGACAGCTATGAGCGTTTTGCTGCATCCGCTCTGTTCAATCTATGGAAATTGCTACCGAAGCGCGAACGTTACAGCTTTCGTCACCGTTGCCGACCGCAGGCGCTGGACCATATCTGGGTGTCACCGAATTTGGAAACGTCTGTCAGCAGAATGGCGGCAAGCCGTGGCAATGCGGGCCGTTATCAAAGTCTGTATGGAAGCCAAGGGGTAGCACCGGTATCTGATCATGATGCACTGGTCGTGTACTTCTCTACGGGAGGATAACCACGGATTAGGCGTGTTGCCTGGAGCATGGCGATGTTGCGAGGAAAGTAAAAAGACGCCGCGGGGTTGCTTGCGTGTTTGCGAGGACCAGGGAGAGCCCCGCGGCGTTAAACCGTGGGCGGCATGGGCCGCCCGTTTTCTTGGTACTTAAAGCGCGAACTCGTAAGAAACGCTCATGACCAGGTCGTCGTCGTAGGTGTTGTCTTCTTCCTGATCAACGATCTTGGACAGGGTGAAGGTGAACTGATCGGTAACGGCGTAGCCCAGATCCACGTGAGTGTAGTCGCTGTCATCAGCTTCAAAGTCGTAAAAGCCTACGGTGGCGGAGTACTTGTCGTAGCCGTAACCCACAGCGAAGTAGTCGCTTTCGTAATCTTCATCACCGCCCTTGCCGGAGTTGCCTACACCGATGAAGGCGTCAGCGCTCAGGCCGGCAAAGCCTACACCCAAGTGTACTTCCTGGAAGTCAGCGCCAGATGCAGGGTTGTCGCCTGCAGTGCCGCCAGCGGTGTAGTTATAGTCGATGTAGCTGATGTCGTAGCTCAGACCTTCGATCTCGCCACCGAAACCGGCATACAGGTCGTACTCGGTGTCGTCGGTTTCAGAAGATGCCCAGGCACCAGCGTACAGACCGGAAGTGTGGGAGTAGTCAACGCTACCGTATACCGCAGCGCCGTCGGTCAGCTGCTGACCACGCCACAAGTACTGGCTGGAAGCACCCAGGGTACCGCTGACTTCTGCAGCAGCGATGGCCGGGGCCAGGCTAGCAGCCACAATGGAAGCGGCCAAAACGGTTTTCTTCAGACCAAATACGTTTTTCATGTGCAACCCTCTTAACAAGTCTAATTCGTTCAATGTGCGCTGGTGACGCACCGCCTTTTCGGCTCGAAAGAATTATTGCAGAGAGCGTGCCAACTATTTTTTGTTTATATAAAACAGTGAGTTGATGATTGCTAGAGGGCGGAATGGGGGTTTAACAAAGGGGAAACAGGCGATGCGGTGCGCGAAATTGGTGCTGCGCACCGCATTGGTGCGCATATTATGGGCACTGCCAGTCAATAAGCACGGCATCCACACTGGAGCCGCTGGCATCTTTCAGTGACAAACCACATTGATCGTTCTCATGGACAAAGTGCGCCTGATATTCACCGCCTGCCTGGGGGGCAAACTGCAGTGCCACTTTGCAGCGGTCACGACTATTGTCAGCCTGGCGGCGGTTATAGATGACGCCGATACGGGTGTCGGAGGCAATGTCGACAGTAGTAGTGACCTGGGGGCTTTTCTTCATGGTTTTCAGTAAATCGTCCAGAGCCCCACCGCTTACCGGGTTTTGCGATAGCGCGTATTCCGTTGACTTGAAGCCCTTGCCGGGCACACAGACCACCGGTTGAGCGGCGGTGTTGTTGCTGGTGAAGGTAACCTGGGCGGTATCTCCACTGGTCGGTGGTTGGTAATTGAGATGCTGACAGCCGGCCAGCAGGGCCAGGGGGGCAAGTATCAGGGCTTTCATGGCGTGTCCTTATCGAGGCGTTTGGCAAAGTGTAAGTCAGCCGGGCGGCGGACCCAATGGGCTTTTCTGTTGCAAGGTCGGGGCCATGAATGGCTTCTAGCGTATCCGATGTGCGCAGAGGGGCCGCTTTTGCACAAGACCAGCGGTTAGTCAGCATCCCCGAACCAGTGGGCAATCGCCTGCCGGGTCAGTGCCGGTTTTTCCCGGGTAGTGGGCAGCCAGTTGCCGGCGTTGGCGGTCATGGCGGTGAGAAACTCGAACAGGGGCAGGTGCTGACGCAGTACCCGGTGATGGCGGTGGCCGATTACCGGGTTGAAGTACCCGAAGAAATCCAGCATCTGCCGCGGGTTCTTGCGCACCCACAGCCAGGAGCCCATTTCCAGGGTGAACGGCAGGAAGGTGTGATGCGGTGCCCGCTCCTGGGCGTCGTCGTAAAGGTAGTCCCACAGATCACCATGGGTGGTGTAGTTCACTGACTGTGGCTCGATCAGGTAGGGATGATGGTGAGGGTAAGTGTCCTCGAAATGCTGTTTGAGCCGGAAGACCTCGCCGATATGGGGAATGGGGCGATGGCTGCGGGCGTAACAGCACCAGATCCGGTCGCGTCGGCCAAAGCCGCTGTGGCAGTCCAGGCTCATGGAAAAAGGCGCCGGCATCAGCTTTTCACGTACCACGCGAGCCACGGCCTGAGCTTCCGGCTCCATGGGGTCGCCACTTTTCCCCCGGTACCAGGGCAGATGGCGGCTGATGCGGTGTCCGCCCACCAGAAACGGGACCCGGCCCATGGCATCAATAGGGGCGTTACGCATCAGATCCACGCCATTGGGGTTGCTGCGGGTGCGCTTCCAGATACCGCCCGGATTGATCATCGGCATGAACACCAGCCGCACTTGCTCCAGCCGCCGGTGCAGTTGGTCGTCCCACTGCAAACGATGAATCAGACTGTGTAGCCAGGACATCAGCACCTGGCTACCGATCCGCTCCACGCCATGCACTCCGCCAAAAAAACCGATCACCGGCACCCCGGGCGAGGAGCTGCCCATTTCGATCACCCGCACCGGCAGCGACAACTCGCCCATGGGGACCTCATGAACCGTGGACACTCGCAGGTGGCGTTCACCATGACGAATCAGTGCATCCAGGTGCAGAAGCTCGGGTAGATGTCGTTGCAGCAGGTAGAGCTTGTCTTCCATAGGCGTAGGAGAGAAAAGGCGAAAATAGCTACACAGGGTAGCGACTGCAGATAACAGGAATGTGACGATGCCTACAAACAAGCCCTTTCCGTAGGAGCGTCGCTGGCGGCGCGATCAAGAAACTAGGATCAAAAGCGGTATTTACCACAGAGGGCACAGAGCACACAGAGAAAAACCCCTTTGCTATTCCTCTTTGCCCTCTGGGTAAATCTATCTTTTCAGGAGTTGGGCTATCGCGCCGCCAGCGACGCTCCTACGGCAGGGTAGTGGTATTCACCAAACCGTGACGCCACTGTCAGCGAACTGTCACGCCGAATTTCTAGTGTGGCTACAGGATAGTCCTGCAACGGATAAGAGCCTGTGGCTATGCCCATGACAATGCCTCTTGAGTCTGCTTGCTCGCTGCGAACCGGGGATTTGTTGTTGTTCTCTGGTCGTGGTTTTACCAGTGAGGTGATCCGGGTCTTTACCCGTAGCCCCTGGAGTCACATCGGTATGGTAGTGCACCTGCCCGGCAATCCCGACCCTCTGGTTCTTGAATCCACCACCCTCAGTGAATCGTCAGATGTGACCCTGGGGTGCCCGGTGGCCGGTGTGGCGTTGGTGCCACTGACAGACAAGTTGCGTGATTATCCGGGCACTGTGGCGTTGCGTCGCCGGCATGGCCCTCCTTTGAGTGACCGGCAGCAGCAATTGCTGGCGCGGATGGTAAAGCGTCTGCTCCATCGTCCCTACAAGAACTACGTGCTGTGCAATGCCCTGGATGTGCTCACAGGCTTTACCCGCAAGCCTGATCAGCGTGGCTGGTTTTGTTCTGAGCTGGTGGCGGAACTCTATCGACGACTGGGCTGGTTGCCCCGCCAGACCCGTGCCAGCACCCTGGTGCCGGGGCATTTCGGGTCTCGCCATATGCGACTTCAACACGGCAAGCTGGGCGCGGTGGAATTTCTCAAGGCCGGGTCGCAGGCAATTGCTATCCGCGCTCGTGTCAGTGTTACAACCAGCGCCGTACCCGTTGCCGATAAGCCTGCCATTGCTCCCCGAACTGCTGAGCATGAAAGGCTTCTTCCGCCGCAATCACATGCTGCTGGATCACCCAGACAATCGGTACCAGCATGATCAGCATCCCTGGGCTGTGCTGGTTCAGTGCCATGGCCAGGTACAGGGCAGTAAAGCCCAGATAGATGGGGTTGCGGCTCAGCCTGAACACGCCACGGGTTAGCAACTGGCTGGCGGGGCGGTGGGGAACCAGGGTGGTGCGAGCCAGGCGCAACTGGATGGCCGCAGCCAACACCAGGGCAGTGCCGATCACGGCCAGGACCAGTATCGCCCAGCGGTCCCCGGGAAACGCCGGGGCGGGCAGGGTAAGGGCCTGATCAATGCCATAGCCCATCAGCAGGCCCCCCAGGTACAGGGCCGGCGGCGGCATCATGACTTGTGGGTGCTCAAGGGGCATGGCGATAACCTGTGTTCAGAAAATGGAGGAAACGAATCAGTGCGAATTCTAAACCCTATGGCAACCGTCTGCCTGCCCGGCGGTAAACTTTGCGAGGTTTGCTATTGATCATTTCGAAAAAGCTGGGTTATGGTAATTCCAACCCCCGCCATTGCGGGAGTGATCGCGATCAAAAGCTGTTACAGCTGCTGCAACTGAACCGCCAAAAGGCTTAAACCAACGGCGGCAGGCGCAGGCGTCACTCTCGCTTTATCAGACCAAGAGCCAGATCTGACGCCCCAGCCAAATGCCGCCCATGATGCAACCGTCACAGGGGATACGCATGGAAGAGCGCGCGGCCAGACTTCACACCCTCTCCGTCAACCACGCAAGCGCCAACCAGAACGATTCAACCCTCGAACAAGAGCAGCAAAAAACCTACGTCATCGATACTAATGTACTCATCCACGATCCGAATTCGTTACTCAATTTCGAGGAACATCGGGTGGTGATCCCCATGACGGTGCTGGAGGAGCTGGACAAACTGAAGAGCGGCAGTAAATCCCATACGGCGGCGGATTGTCGCGCGGCCATTCGCCAGATCGACCGGGTGTTGGGTAGCGCCACGCCGGCGCAGGTGGAAGCGGGTATCCCGATTCCTCGGGGGCCGGAGACGGTCACCCAGGGCACGCTGACGGTGTTGATGTCCACGTCCGGGGAGTTGAATGCCCCCCTGCCCAATGACCTGAACGACAATCGCATCATCAATGATGTGGTGGCCATGCAGGCCCGGCAGCCGGAGCGCCGTTTCATTCTGGTCACCAAGGACATCAACATGCGCCTCAAGGCGCGGGCCTGTGGCATCGAGTCGGAGGATTATCACAACGATCAGCTGGTGACGGATATCAAGCAGCTGACCCGTGGCTATTTCGAAGTGCCCGGCTCCTTCTGGGATCAGGTGACGCAGGTGGAAACCGAGCAGGTGGGGGCCGATACCCTGCACCATCTGTCCCACGGATTGCTGGTCAGCGAGATTCTGGGCGAAGAGGTCTATCCCAACCAGTACATCATCGATGAGCAGGGCTTTGTCGGGCGCGTGCTGGATGTGGACAACGGTGTGGTGACCCTGCGTCACTACAAGGCCGACAGCCTGCTCGATCAGGAGGTCTGGGGGCTGCGCCCGAAGAACCTGCAGCAGGCCATGGCGCTGCAACTGCTAATGGACCCGGAGGTGCACCTGGTGACGCTCACCGGGGCGGCCGGTTCCGGCAAGACCATTCTGGCGCTGGCTGCCGCCATCGAAATGACGGTGGAGCAGAAACGCTACAACAAGATCATTGCCACCCGGTCCACGCCGCCGCTGGCGGAAGAGCACGGTTTCCTGCCTGGTACCGAAGAGGAAAAAATGGACCCGTGGCTGGGAGCCATCAACGACAATATAGAGGCACTGCACCTGAACGATGAAAACCCCTCCGGCAGCATCCAGTATGTGAAGGAGAAGGCCAATATCCAGTTCAAGGCCATGAATTACATCCGCGGGCGCAGCTTCCAGAAGTCCCTGATCCTGATCGACGAAAGCCAGAACCTGACCCCCCACCAGATGAAGGCGATCATCACCCGGGCCGGGGAAGGCTCCAAGGTGGTGTGCCTGGGTAACCTGGCCCAGATCGACACCCCCTACCTGTCTCCCACCAGCTCCGGCCTGACCTACATGACCGAACGCTTCAAGCGGTTCGTTCATGGTGGTTCGGTGCAGTTGAACGGGGTGCCAAGGTCGTTGCTGGCGGAGTATGCGGAGCAGTTTCTTTAATTGATAATTGAGAATGGATAATTGATAACGTCGCGCCATGAGTGATTGGCATGGCTTTAACGCAAGAGGCCGCGCCCAGGGTTTGGGCGCGGCCTCTTGCATTTCAGTCCAGATTGCGCAGATCGCGCCGTTATCAATTCTCAACTATCCATTATCAATTATCTTCTTACACGCTTCCGACTGATAAAAATCATCCAGCACCCACTGAATAAAGGGTTCCAGCACGCCCTGCTCAATGAGAACTGTAGCGCCACGGGCCAGGGCCGGGGCGGTGATTTCGCGGACCTTGTCTTCGCTGATCTTCATGCCGTCCAGCAGGATTTGCAGGGGCATGTCGCTGAGTGATTCAACGGCGGCGTGGATGCCCACGCTGACCAGGCGGCGGGTGTAATCCAGACGGGCTGTTTCATCGCCGATGGCACAGCTCTGGCTGACCACTTCATCGATAGTGCCGGCGGGTACCAGCTTCAGGTAGTCGGCGGGCTTCAGGGGAGCTACGCGCTGGTAGCCATCGCGGGCCAGCTGCTCGATGCGCTCATTGGTGAGCTGTTTGTTCAGCCACTGTTCGCCGGTTTTCAGGGTGACGCGGATATTCTTTCTCAGGTAGTCGCGGATGGATTCTTCCATGCCGCCCATGGCCTTGCCGACCATGCTCTTGCGGCCCATTTTCATGACGCTGCTGACGCCGGGCAGTTTGGCCAGGGCGTTCTCTTCCAGCAGAAAATTCTTGATGCCGGTGTACAGCATCTCGCTGACCATTTCGCTGACCAGCGGATGGCTCATGGCCGCGTGGATGGCTTTCTCGCGCAGGGTTTGCAGTTTTAGGACTTGCTCCAGGATTGCCTCGAAATGATCTTCACTGAGCAATTCGCCCACGGTGGCCGGATCCTTTTCGGCGGCTTCCCAGACCGCTTTGCTGACATCGCTGACTACACCCTGCAACCCCTGTGCGCTTAGCGCCTGTTGCAGCCATTGATCCACCACGGTGGTCAGGGAGTCGCTGTCTACCAGTTTGCCGAGCGGTACGGTGCCGAGGCTGACGCTGGCCTGGGCCATCAGGGCTTGCCAGTGCTCTTCATTTTGCAGTTGTGCACAGAGGTGTGCCTGGTGCGCATCGCGCAGGGCAGAAATCAGTTGGGCGGATGACATGGTAGTAAAGCCTCTTTTTATTGATTCAGAACAATACCCCCGCTGGCCATAGGACTTTCAATAGTGCCGGTGCGGTGGCCATCACAGCCTGTGTCGGGTATCAGGTCACTGCCTCTATCTTGCTGGAAGAAAGGGGAACTGTATGCAACTGCGAGGACAAGGAAAAGCGGCGCTGCTGCTAACCGGGATGTTGATGGCCGGGCCAGCTCTGGCCCACAAGGCGGGGGATGTGATTGTGCGTCTGGGGGGGCTCAAGGTTGAACCGGACGCCAATAGCGAGACCTTCAACCCGGCGTTGCCGGCAGTGGGGGGGCTGGGTGTGGACGTGGATGACGATACCCAAGTGGGCCTGACGCTGGCTTATATGGTGACCGATTCCATTGGTGTTGAACTGGTGGGTGCGACTCCCTTTACCCACGACATCCTCCTGGAGACAGGGGGCGGTGATGTTGCCATTGGTGAAACCAGCCACCTGCCACCGACGCTGCTGGCGCAGTACTATGCGCCACAAGTCGGGCCGATGCGGGCTTATGTTGGCGCGGGTTTGAATTACACGCTGTTTTTTGACGACAGCATCGATGATTCTGTGGTGAGCCCGCTATTGGCCGGTGCCGATGCCGATGTGAAGCTGAGTAACTCCATGGGCTTTGCCTGGGAGGTGGGCGCTGATTTTGCCCTTGACGACAACTGGCTGTTCAACGTCAGTGTCTGGAATATCGATATCGATACCGAGGCGCGGCTGTATGTGAATGATGCCCGTGTGGACAAGATCGATGTGGAAATTGACCCCTGGGTTTACATGGTGGGACTGGGCTACCGGTTCTGAGGGTGGAAACGCCCGTTCTGTAGGGGCGTGCCTGCACTAAAAGGTTCGGCTGCAGGCTGCGTCCTACAGAACGCTGATGAGACCGGGTGAAGTAAAATATGTGACGAAGGCCAAGGCACAGCCATGTGGGGCATCGTCACCGGTCAGGCCATTTCTTCCAGCAGTTCGGGGAAGCGCTGGCGCAGGACTTCGTAGCCTCCGTCCAGGCTGACCACGTCACTGAAACCCTGTTCGCTCAACCAGTCGGCGGCGCCCTGACTGCTGTTGCCGTGGTAGCAGTAGATCACCAGCGGCTTTTCCGGGGCGGTATTGGCCAGAAACGGTTCCACGTTGGCCTGGGTCAGGTGGACGGCACCGCGTAAATGACCAGCAGCAAAGCTGGCCGGGTCGCGAATGTCCACGAACAGGGCATCGCCTTGCTCGAAACGGGTTTTGCCCTCATCCGGGCTGATGCGTTTTGCCATTGTCTGCGTCCTTTTCGGCGAGCAGGTCCGACGGCGGATACTCGCATTCCAGTTTCATGCCGATGGCATTTTCCAGTTCCGGCAGCAGGAAGGCATCATCTTCACAGGCGAAGCTGATAGACATGCCGCTGGCGCCGGCCCGGCCAGTGCGGCCGATACGGTGAACGTAGTCTTCCGGATCTTCCGGCAGGTTGTAATTGACCACATGGGAAACGCCGTCGATATGGATGCCACGACCGGCCACGTCGGTGGCGATCAGCACTTGCAGATCACCGGCGCGGAATCGTTCCAGGGTCTTCATGCGCTGGGTCTGTGGCACGTCACCGGAGATCAGGGATACCTTGAGGCCTTTCTTGTGCAGGCGATCGCTGACACGACGGGTAATATCGCGGCGGTTGGCGAAGACGATCACCTTGTCCATGTTCATGCCGGTGATCAGGTTGTAGAGCAGGGTGAACTTGTCATCGGCATTGGTGATGTAGACCTTCTGCTCCACGGTGTCGGTGGTGACCTGGGCGGGCTCGATTTCCACCACCTCGGCATCCTCGGTCCAGCGGCGGGCCAGATTCATTACATCATCGCTGAACGTGGCAGAGAACAGCTGGGTCTGCCGGTATCGCGTTTTCGGGGTCATGCCGACGATGCGTTTTACATCGGGAATAAAGCCCATATCCAGCATGCGGTCCGCTTCATCCAGTACCAGGAATTCCACCCGGTCCAGCCACAGGTCGCGGCGCTTGGCGAAATCCAGCAGGCGGCCAGGGGTGGCCACCAGGATATCGATGAGTTCGTTCTGCAGACGTTCCTGCTGGCGGTTGAAGTTCATCCCGCCGACCACGCTCATCACCTGCAGGTCGGTGTACTTTGACAGCGCCCTGGCGTCCTTCTCGATCTGCATGGCCAGTTCCCGGGTCGGGGCCACGATCAGGGCACGGGGTTCACCGGCGTAGCGTTTCACTTGGATCGGGTTGCGCAGCAGATCGTTGATCACGGTAATCAGGAAGGCGGCGGTCTTACCGGTACCGGTTTGGGCCCGACCGATGGCATCGGCGCCAGCCAGGGTGTGCTCCAGAACTTCCGCCTGGATGGGAGTGCAGTACTGGAAACCCTGCTCGGCGATGCCGCGCATCAGGTTCAGGTCCAGATCAAAATCGTGGAAGCGGGTTTCACCGTCTTTTTCCGGCACCGGGAACTGATCCAGGGTCCAGGTGCTTGTGTTGTCTTTTTGCATGTATTCGCTCAGTCTGAATGCAAGAGTATGTGCCGATATTGGCACTGGCGGCACACAGCCGCGGGCGGTAATCAGTCCACCCGTTCCTGCTGGAAACGGGGTATTGTAGAAAAAATAGCCAGCGCTGTCAGAGGATGTTTGGTATGGGCTTGCTTCGCGGCGTTATTGTAGTGTTTTGGGTGGCGGTAGGGTTAGCCCTTTTGCTGGATCTGCCGTCCCCGTTTGATCGATTGCTGTTGGGGGCCGGGCTGGTGGTGGCTGTACTCCATGCACTGGAGTGCATCGGCTTCATGGTGTGGATTCGTCGGCGTGGTCTGTTTCACTGGCGCGATGCCCTGATGATCATGATTTTCGGGGTGGCCTACCTCAAGCCGAGGATGCGAACTATTCGGCGCACTATATAGCCCGGTTAATCCCCAAACACTAGCAACCGGTTGTTGGCGGGCATCTCATGGTCGGCCAGCAGGCGTCGTTGCTCGCGGGCAAACTGTTCCACCACCCATTCCTGATCGCGAATGCCGCGATTGTCGTCCACATCCTTCAACCACTGATCAAATTGACGGTTGGAGTCACTGGTGTACTGGCCGTCGTAGTTGAAGGGGCCATAGACCAGAAATTTGCCCCGATCGGTCAGGTGTCGGCAGCCCTCCCGGATACAGATTTCCACCAGTGACGCGGTCATGATGTGGAAGGTATTGGCGGTAAACAGGTAATCGAAAGGGCCGGCGGGCCATTGAGCGGCCACATCCAGCTCTATCGGTGGCAGTGCCCGGCTGCCCGGATCACTCTGCCATTGCCTTATATGGGGCAGGTTGGCGGCCATATCGGACGGCTGCCAGTGCAGATGGGGAAGGCGCCCCGATAACCAGGCCGCATGCTGGCCGGTGCCGGCGCCGATCTCCAGCAAGGTGCCCGGCGCCTGGCAGTGCTTTTGCAGCACGGCCAGGATTGGCACCTTGTTATTTTCAGCGGCCTGGGAGTAGGGGCGTTCTTGCAAGGGGGCTTACTTCTTGTTCATGTACTTCTGTCCCATGGCAACCAGCTTCTGGTAACTGGTGGGCAACAGGCGTTGCATTGTGTCCACGGCAACCGCATCAGAGCCAATCAGCACCCGGCGCTTGTTGCCGCGCACGCCCTTGAGGATGGTGCTGGCGGCTTCTGCCGGAGTGGTGCGGAACAGTTTCTCGAAATCCTGGATGGCCTTTTCCTTGTCGCCACCGGTAATTCGCTCAACACTTTTGTCCATGCGTGCGGCCTTGGCAATGTTGGTCTTGATGCCACCGGGGTGCACAGAGGTACAGGAAACCGGGCTGTTTTCCATTTCCAGCTCGATGCGAAGGGACTCGGTGAAGCCGCGCACGGCAAACTTGGCCGCATTGTAGGCGGACTGGGTAGGAATGCCCACCAAACCGAAAATGGAAGAAATATTGATGATGTGACCTTCGCCGGCCTGCTTCAGGTAGGGCAGAAATGCCTTGGTGCCGTATACCACGCCCCAGAAGTTGATGTTCATCAGCCACTCGAAATCATCGTAGTTCATGTCTTCAACGGTGGCGCCAAGGGCCACACCGGCATTGTTGAAGATCATGTTGGCATAACCGAAATGATTCACTACGTCATCGGCAAAATCATAAAACGCCTGACGATCGGCCACATCCAGTTTGCGGGTCATCAGCCGGTCTTCACCGAGTCCCAGCAGATCGGCGGTTTCCTTCAGGCCGGCTTCATTGATGTCGGACAGAGCCAGCTTGGCGCCGGCGGACGCCAGTTCCTGGGCCAGGGCACGGCCAATGCCAGAACCGGCACCGGTGATAACGGCAACTTTGTCTTTAAAATTCTTCATGATGACTCCTGTATCCGCTAATTCAGTGGCAAGTTGAAAGTTCAAAGTTTCAAGGCGTGGGCAAGCTTGTTTGAAACTGATATGCCCTGCCCGCGCAACAAAGTTGTAGAAGCGCGGGGGCAGAAGTTTTCAGTTGGCACTGCCGGCGCCTGCGCTTTTCAACTTTGAACTTTCAACTTGCAACTCGATTTGGCGACCGAGTGTAGACACTTTGTCACTTCAGAATGGGCCAATCTTGTCGAACAAGGAAGTCCCCCCGTGACGGTGGCGCCGCCGGGTCGCGGCGCTGAGGATAACCGGCTCAGAGGCTGGGCTGGGGGCAGGCTTCGCTGAGGGGGGCGGCAATGGCTGCCTGGCTCTGGTGCATCAACTGTACCAGCTCCGCCTCGCTGGAGCCCACCGGGGCGATAGCGGGGTGCAGGGTGATCTGGGCATGCTGTCCTGGGCGCAGTCGGGCGGTCCCCGGTGGCAATATCTCGAAGGTACCGGTGAGAGTGACGGGGAGCACCGGCAGTTTCAGATCCTGGGCCATCTTGAAGGCCCCCTTCTTGAACGGCTTGAGCTGCCCGTTGCGGCTGCGGGTGCCTTCAGGGAAGAACAGCACACTGGCACCGTTAGCCAGCCGGGTGCGTGCCTGGTTGAGGCTGGCAATGGCGGCCTGGGTGTCGGAACGGTTGATGAAGATATGACCGAGCTTTTCGCAGCAGATACCGATCACCGGCATTTGCCGCAGTTCGTGTTTCATGACCCAGCGGAAGTCCACCCCCAAATAACCATAGAGCACGAAAATGTCGAACTGACTGAGGTGGTTGGCGACGATCACATAGCTCTGGCCGGGCTCCAGGTGTTCGCGGCCATGCACATTCACTCGCACGCCGCTGTAGAGCAGGCAAAGTCTGGCCCAGGGTACGGCTGTTAGGCGGGAGACCTGATCAGCGGGCAGGAAGGGCACCAGCAACAGACAGACTGCCCCCAGCAGCAGGGTGGTGACCGCCACCAGCGGGACAAAGACAAGCCAACTATAGAGGAAGAAAAACAACCGCATGGGGAGGAGCTCTCCGTACCTGTTCAGGTGTTTCCCTTATGGTAATGGAGAGCTGGCCGAAAATGACAGACTGATAATTACTTTGTTACGTTTTGGTTATTTGTTGCCGTCTGCTACCGCCGCCGGACGACCAGGGCCATGCAGGTCCAGATAATCATAATAGTGATTCTGGTATTCCGGCTTGCTGACGATGCGGCGCAAGCGCTCAAGGGTAAAGTAGGGGGCATCGCGCAGCAGGATGTTGGCGATCCAGGCCGGAATATAGCCGCCGGGGTCGAGAATCAGCTCGTAGGTCATTTCCACTTTCTGGTCGCCCAGGCGGCGGAAGCCCAGCTTGCCGGTCATCTCGGGGAAGCGGATATATTCATTGTTGGGTGGCAAGGCGTCAGGCCGGTTGATCAGGTCTACCATCACTGATTCTTCGTCTTCCGTGAGGGTCTGGGTGACTTTGGCCCGCAAAACGGCTTCCCGGTCAGCCAGTGGCCAAGGTAGCTGGGTGGTAAAGCGCAGGGAGCGATCCAGCGGACTTACCCGGTTGAATTCTTCCGCACTATCCACAAAGTGCAGCCACTTCGGATAGGAAGGATAATCATTGAGCAAGGCGACCAGAGAGTATTCGTCGGCGAGCGTAAAACGGGTGACGCCGCGGAAGGTCTTTAGCCGGGATTCATCCCGATGCTTCATGTACACCTGGATATCGTTACGGTCGCTGACCAGTTTCCAGTCTTCGAGCTCGTTACTGTCGGCAGCCCAGGTGAAAGAGGCAACAAAGAGCGCCAGAAAGAGAACAATGAGTCTGTCCATAGAAAAAGAGGGGTCCTTGCATACCTGTTATTGGAATAGAGTGCGGCGGCATTATGCCATTATTGAGATACCGCTGAACATATTTTGACCGTTGCCGGATCTTTCTGCTGCCCGCTTCGGATGATCGGTTGTCATTGAGCACTTCGGTGGCAGGCAATTTTATGCGGTTTTGCTAGACTTGCCTGCCGCAGGTCGGTGGTCCCCGGTTACCGGCACAATAACAAAGGTTTTCTGGCCAGCTAATTATGCTTAAACGTGCATTTCATCTATTTATTGGGGCTGCGTTGGTAGCGGGATATTTTGCTGCTTCCCCCCCTCACCTTTGGGAGTCCGGCCCATCCATGGTCGTGGAGCCAAGGGGAAAGGCGCCGGATAACGTGCAATGGCGCAGTGCTTTTGTCTCGGATGGGGACACGCCGATGGTTCATGCCGCCTCCATGCTGGAATTGCCGGACGGCACCCTGCGGGCCTTCTGGTTTGCCGGCAGCCGAGAAGGCGCCGCCGATGTGGCTATTCATTCCTCATTGTTCGATCCACAGTCCGGTAATTGGTCCAATGAAAAACCAGTCATTACCCGGCAGCAGATAGAAGATGGTTGGGGACGCCATGTCCGCAAGCTCGGCAACGTGGTTCCGGTACTCGATGATGATGGCCGTATGCGCCTGTTCGTGGTGGCAGTCAGTTTTGGTGGCTGGGCGGGTAGCCGGGTCGTGGTGCTGGAGTCGTTTGATCAGGGTGAAAACTGGCGCTTTGACAAGGTGCTGGTCACTACTCCCTTTCTGAATATCAGTACCCTGGTAAAAACCGCTCCTATTCATTACAGCGATGGCACCATCGGTCTGCCTGTCTATCACGAAATGGTCGGCAAGTTCGGTGAAATATTGCGCCTGGACAAGGACAACCAGATTCTCGGCAAGGCGCGAATAGGGCATGGGCGCAAGGCGATCCAGCCACTGGTGCTGGTAGACAGTCCTTCTCATGCGGTGACCTTTTTGCGTAATGAGAACGAACCCAACAATGGCTTTCTCTATCAGTCAGAAAGTGATGATGGCGGCTGGCACTGGGATGCACTCGAGTATTCATCACTGGAAAATCCCAGCGCCGCCTTGAGTGGTCTGTCCCTTGGAAAAGGGCACTGGTTGGTGGCGGCCAACTGCAACCGTATCGAGCGTGATGATCTGTGTATCCGGGAAACCCGTGATGGCGGTCGTAGCTGGCAGGAACGCTGGACCTTTCACGACCGGGAACGCTGGCGCGGCGAAGCAATGACCGAGCGGCAATTTGCTTCACTGATTAGCCCGGAGCTGAACAGTGATGTGCCACCGGAAGATCCTGCCCGACTGCTGGAGAGGGCTCGTCACAACAAATGCGATGGCCGCCTGGGTTGCGAATTTCAGTACGACTATCCCTACATGATTCGTTCACGCAACGGCGATCTGCATATGGTGTACACCTGGAACAAGACTGCGATCCGCCATGTCTGGCTGAAAGCGGCCGCCACTCACGGCACTGACAAGGAGCAGGATGATGACGCTTGATATTCTGGTCTGTGCCTTGGTGCTGGTGGCGGTACAGCTACGGATCTGTGCCTCGCTGCTCTCCGTGCGCGGGCGGGTTGTTCTGTCAGCGGTGATTTTCGTCTGGTCGGTGCTGCCTTTCCCCTGGGGGTTGGCGCCGTGGGTGATCAGCTACCTGGCCGGTTTCAGCATTACCTCGGGTCTACTGGCGATGCTGGCCATCCAGCATCGCATTGCCGGCCATTACTGGCTGCCCCTGAAACAGCTGCGGGGTGCCTGCCTGATGCTGGTGCTGATGGCGCTGTGGTTCTACCCGATGAGCCTGGGCTCCAGTTATGCCGATCCCTATGCCCTGGGCTTTGGCAATTTCGGATTCAGTACCGCGCTGTTACTGGTGGGCATGCTGGCCTGGGTGCTGCGTGCCTATGCCACCTGTCTGATTCTGGTGGCAGCGCAGTTGGCATTTGGTGCCGATCTGCTGGTCAGCGACAACCTGTGGGATTACCTGATCGACCCCTGGCTGGTGCTCTGGGCGGCCGGTTGGCTGATCCGTGATCGCTTGCTGCAGGCGCGGGCCATGCCCGCACCCGAATCACCAGCAGCAAACAATCAGTCTTCGGCACCTGCCGACAAGGCTGACGGCTTGTCCGCTGGCCAGTAACTGGCGGCCAGATAGCCCACCACAAACATCAGCAGATTGCCGATCAGGCCGGTGTAGTAGAGATCAAAGGGGGCGCTGAGCGTCTCCGGCAACATTCCCTTGTTGGTCAGGATCGTCCAGCCGGTGAACACCAGGGTGCAGGCAATCCCGCACCAGGCTGCTCTGGCGTCTCCCCGGTTGCTGAAAAAGCCCAGCAGGTACAATCCCAGCATGCCGCCACCCAGCAGTGACACCAGAATCGTCGAGGTGTCCTGCAGCGTTTTGGTGTCCGCCTGATTCAGCCACAGGGCCCCGGCAATCATCAGGCCGGTAACGACCACGGCGATGCCCCAGGCCACTTTCAGATAATGCCTATCGTTTTGACCAGGGTGAAAATGGCGCCGGTACAGGTCCACCACGCTCACTGTGGTAACCGAGTTGATGCTGGAATCCAGCGAGCTCATAGCCGCTGCAAGGGCCGCAGCAATCACCAGGCCAGCCACGCCGGCGGGCAGGTAATTAGTGATGAAATAGGGCATCAGGGTTTCTGCGCGAGCTTCACCGCTGAGAATGGCGCCGGCCTGCACATCCGGGTAGACCTGAAAGAATACCCACAGGGCTGTGCCCAGAAACATGTAGAAAGCCCAGATGGGCAGAGCGGTGAACAGGTACACCCACAGCCCCTTGCGGGCTTCGTGGGTAGATTGGGAGGCACAGTAGCGTTGCACGGTATTCTGGTTGCTGGAATATTCCGTGAGCCAGTTGGTCAGACCGATCAGCAACATCATGGTTGCAGTTTTTTCACTCAGCGACAGCGACCAGGAGGTCTCACCGGGGGCGCCGTTTTCCCAGGGAGCCAGGGCGAATTTTCCTGCCTGGCCAGCCCGATCAAAAATCTGCCCGAGCCCGCCGGGCAGTGCATCCAGGATTACCCACAGGCACAGCAGTCCGCCGAGCAGCAGCACCACGGTCTGCAATACATCGGTCCAGATTACTGCATCGATACCGCCAATGACTGTATACAGCCCAACAAAGAGGCCGCCCAGGATGATGGCGGTGGTGGGCGATAGATCGGTGACTTGCTGAATCAGCAAAGACAACAGCCACAGTATCATGGCCAGGCGCACCACCTGTGCCACCAGAAAGGCAACCGCGCCATAGACCCGGATGGAGGGGCCGTAGCGTTGTTCCAGAAATTCGTAGGCGCTGGTCATGTTGCCGCGCCGGAAATAGGGCAGGAAGACAAAGGCCGCTACCAGCATGGCTGGCAACAGGGCCAGGTTGGGCAGATAGCGTAGCCAGTCGGTCTTGAACGCGTCGGCGGGGTAGGCCAGAAAGGTAATGGAGCTGATGGAGGTTCCCACCAGTGACAGTCCGATTACCCAGCCGCGAAAGCGGCGGCCGCCAACGAAATACTCTTCAGTGCTGGTATTGCGTCGGGAAAAGTAGATGCCGATGCCCAGTACTACACACAGGTAGCCTGCCAGCACCACCCAGTCAGCCGTTGCCAATGTCATTATTATTTTCCACTACAGGCAGCATGCTGCACGCAACACACCACCGCGCGCGGCATGTTGCGTGTGGCGTGATGCGTTACTGTTCGATGTAAACGTTATCGGCCTGTTCGCCGCGGTCGGACATGCGGGTATCAAAGCTGACACGGGTGCCGGTGCGCAGGCTGCGACGGCCACCGTTCTGAACGGCCTTGAAGTGTACAAACAGTTCCTCGCCACTGTCGGTGAGGATAAAGCCGAAACCCTTGTTGGGGTTGAACCACTTCACTTCGCCGCGTTGCTGGCCGTTACCGCCCAGGGGCAGTTTGGCCGGTATCAGTTTACCCAGTGGCAATAGCGGCAGCAGGTAGGCAAGTACCGGCAGCCAAAGCCACCACTGCTCTGCAAACACCACGCTGCCATGGCTGGCTACCAGGCCGGCAAGGTAGAAAAACACCGCCACATGCAGGGGCAGGCGCTGGCCACCGCCAAGCAGGCAGACCAGATTTACCACCGCGGCCAGGAGCAGGCCCAGGCCGGTTTGCTGACTGTGGATATTGGAAATTTTCACCACGGCGAGATTCTCGTGGAGGGTGATCAGTGCCATTTCCGGAGCAAAAAGCAGCCAGGCGCCGGGAATGGCCAGTAACAGGGCTGCAACGACATAAAAAACGGTCAGGGGTTTAGAGACATTCATGAAATTGACGTTACCTTGTTGAGCTATGAGTGATAAAAGTAGCTGATTCTGGCCACAGCGCCGCTGTTCCGCGGAGAATATGCGGTCACAATGGGTGCGCCCGGCCTGAAACAGTCTCTGTAAACCGCCGGAAAACGAGGCGGTATTGCACGGTGTCACTGTTTGCGACGAGATCCCTGCCGTCGGCACAGGTTATTGAACCGTACAATTCGCGCATTGTACCCAAGCCGGCGACGAAACTCATGCGTAGCAGGCTGCTAGAGCTCATTCGGAGAGACTGTGTCTGTATATCCGTTCCTCAGCGACGCTTTTTTCGATGCCCTGCAGGGCTGTGGTGCCGTTACCCCGAAAACCGGCTGGCAGCCCTGCCACCTGGAGATCGGGGGCGGCTGGATGCCTCTCTATGCGCGCAGCCATTCCCGGGGCGAATATGTGTTCGATTACAGCTGGGCGGACGCCTATCAGCGCCATGGCCTGGATTACTACCCGAAACTGGTCACCTCGATACCCTTTACGCCGGTCACTGGTCCTCGCTGGCAGGGTGACATTTCTGCGGACTCGCTTTGGGCAGGGGTGCAGCAGGTGCTGAGAGAGCAGCATGCCAGTGGCTGGCATCTGTTGTTTCCGGATAAGGCCTGCCGGGAACAGTTAGAGGAACTGCCGCTGGTATCGCGACAGGCCTGCCACTTTCGCTGGGTTAACCGGGATTATCGGGATTTCGATGATTTTCTCGGCCAGTTTCAGTCCCGCAAGCGCAAGAACCTGCGTAAGGAGCGACGCCGGGTCCAGGAACAGGGACTGACCATTACCCGCCTTCAGGGAGGGCAAATCAGTGCCAGCGACTGGGCGTTCTTCTACCAATGCTATGCCAGCACCTACCTGAAACGGGGTCAGCTGCCGTATCTGAACGAAGCCTTCTTTTCTACCGTCGGTGAGCGGTTGGCCGATCAGTTGATGCTGGTGTTGGCCCGGGACGGAGACCGGCCGGTGGCTGCCGCGTTATATTTTTTCGACGCGGATTGCCTGTACGGACGCTACTGGGGCTGTCTGGAGGAGCGGGACGGCCTGCATTTCGAGCTGTGCTATTACCAGGGCATTGAGTTTGCCATTGAGCGCCACCTGGCGGCGTTTGATCCGGGGGTGCAAGGGGAGCACAAGATCCTGCGCGGCTTCGAGCCGGTGATTACCTGGTCCATGCACCACCTGCGGGAGCCGGCTTTTCATAACGCCATCGCGGATTTTTGCCGGGAAGAGGCGGCGCACGTGCAGCGTTACCGGGAAGAGGCCATGGCCCTGTTACCGTTCAGGAAAGGGGGCGGAGACTAGCTAAGAGCTAAGAGCTACGCTTGTTGGATAGGGAAAGGGTGGAAAGTTCTCCTCAGACCTCGGCATTTCTACGAAGCCGCTGTAGGAGCGGCGCTTGAGCCGCGAACCGCGCCTGCGCGGAAATCGCCCGCAGGGCGATCAGGCATTTCAGAGCTCGACAGGTTTCCGAAAGCAGCGGACAGACTTTGAACTTTACCCCCTCGCTACGCTCGGTTCGCACCTCAAGCGGTGCTCCTACATTGAATCTTCAAACCCTCGCCAAGGCTCGAATCGCGCCGCCAGCGACGCTCCTACGGCAGCAAGCCGGATTCCCCTCTAGGGTCCCATCCTTGGCGTCAAGCCGCCACTTGCTGCTCGCGTTGGTAGTAAATGGCCATGGTGACCAGATCGCAAAGATCGGCGTTGGGGTGATCCGGGCATTTGGGGCCGAGGCTTGCGGTGACATCTTCCAGGTCGCTGCTTTCCGGGTCATTCAGGTCTGCCAGAAATTCCCAGACATGACCGTGATGATCCACCAGGGTGCCGGTATAAATCCCGTCGTCAAAACGGCAGACGCAGGAAAAGACCGTGCTGTTGATATTGAACCCCCGGGTATTCACCCACGCGGTAAGGGCTGGGTCCAGGCTGCCGTCTCTCAGTTGTGTGGTAGTGCTGGCGACGGCATCCCAGGCATTTCGGGTGCTGGCTTTATTCGGTTCCATGGCATCTTCCTCAGCCTTGCTCTTGGATCGTCCCTGAATTTTTACGACTTATCACGCTGCCTGCGACTGGTGGCAGGAATCTGACGATGACTGCATTTTGCCTGCAATCTCAGGCAAACACAGAGGTAATTTGCTGCAAAGAGTGTAGGAAATATCCCACAAATGAACATTATTCATTTTTTTGAAGTGCGTATTTATTGGCCGTGATTGCCCGCAAAAAGCGGTGGCAGTGGGCACTCCATTAAGGCGGCCATGGCGCGCAGCATCTCGGCTTCGCTTACCTGCACCTTGCCGTCGGTTAGCACCAGATCCGCGAGCCCGTCGATTACCGGGCCTTTAAGCAGGGGCGAGAGGTCGGCAAGTCGATCCAGCGCCTGCCCCAGTCGCTGACTGCTGCACTGGGACAGAGGCAGCAAGGTGCGTGCCTCGGGCAGCAGCCCATGGCTGGCTTGTCGAAACAAGGTCCGGGCCTGTTCGTCGCGAGCACCGCTGGCCCATGTCATCACCGAAAAAGCCAGTTGCAGCTCGCCGGCCACTGCCCGGTAGCGGTGGAAACGGGTGTGGCGGTTGCGCCTGGCGTGGTCGTCGAGTTGCTGGCGGGCCAGGGCCACCAGTGCCCACTCAAACAGGGTGGTGCGCTGGTCAGCCCGCGTCAGGGTAGTCAGTCGCTCCAGAATCTCCCTGCGCTGGGCCGAGGGTTGTCCTTTGAGGGTGGGGAGCGCCAGATCGATGATAGGTAGACGCAGGCGGCTGCCCAGATCGGACAATTGCTGGCTCAACAATTGTAGAGTCGGCAGGTGCTCACTCATGTCGGCGCTCTTGAGCAGGCTTTGCGGGTCGCTGTCCGAGCTGCTCATTATCAGGGCATACAAGGCAAGCTCTGCCTGAACGGGGTTATGGAGCTGCTTGTGCAGATCTGGGGGAATGGCTTCCAGCAGCGAGCGGGCATAGCCCACATCGGCCTCACTGACGGTGCCCACCCGGCGGGAAGGTGCCGGGCCGGACCCGGCCGAGTCACTGCTGCTGGCATCACTGCCGCCACTGAACCCAGCTGTGCCTTCCGGTGTCGGCGCCGAAGGGGAGACACTCGACTGGCCGGCACTACGTGCCCGTGTGCGGGCCCGGGCAACCCAGTCGCTGCCCAGTGCGCCGAGACGTTCATCCAGCGGTGGATGCGTGGCCAGCAGGTTGCGAAAGCGAAAGCCCAGGGTTTCCCCGAAGCACATATGACTCATGTCTTCGGCGTGCACGGAATCCAGGTGGGAGCCGTTGCCGTTACGAATCTTGATCAGCGCACCAGCCAGCCCGGCCGGATTGCGGGTGAACTGAACCGCCGAGGCGTCGGCCAACAATTCCCGTTGCCGGGAAATGGCAGCCTTGATCAGCCGACCGAAGAACAGCCCCAGATACCCGACCACGACCAGCGCCAGACCGACCAGAACCAGGCTGTTACCCTTGCGATTGGAGGAGCTGCGCCGGGAAGAGCCGCGCAGCATGAATTCGCCGATCTTCCCCAGTGCCAGAATGCCCGCCAGCACGGCAATCAGTCGCAGGTTCAGGCGCATGTCAGCGTTAAAAATATGGCTGAATTCGTGGGCGATGACGCCCTGCAGTTCGTCCCGGTCAAGTTTCTTCAGGGTGCCGTGGGTAACCACCAGCACGGTTTCGGAAGGGCGAAAGCCGGCCACAAAGGCGTTAATAGCCTCTTCCTTGTCCAGTACATAGAGTTGCGGTGCGGGAATGCCGGAGGCAATGCTCATTTCCTCCACCACATTGATCAGTTTCTTCTCGTCGCTGTGGCGGGTATCCGGGTCAATCGGACGGGCGCCGAGCATGGCGGCCAGGCCTTTGCCGCCGCGGCGTAATTTCCAGGTCTTGAAGAGGCAGCCACACACCATGACCAGCAGGGTGAAAAGGCTTATCCCCAGTGTCATCGGGTGCGTGAGCCACTGGCCGGGAGGGAGCTGCACGTCCATCCAGGCAAATGCCAGCAGCAGTGCCAGATTCACACAGACCAGAATGGCAACAACGGCCAGGAAAAAATACAGGACCAGCAGCCCGGTCTTGCGGCGGGCCCGCTCCTGATGTTGAAAGAAATCCATGGTCGCCGACTCAGAAGCTGACTTTCACTGCCTTGCGGGCTTCCTCGGTTTCTATCTTCAGAAGCTGGGCTTCCTTGAAGCTGCCGAACAGGCCGCCAATGAAATTCTGCGGAAACTGTTCGCGGTAGGTGTTGTAGTTCATTACTGCATCATTGAATGCCTGACGGGCAAAGCCGATGCGGTTTTCCGTACTGCTCAGTTCTTCCATCAACTGGGCCATGGTGTCGTTGGCTTTCAGGTCCGGGTAGTTTTCGCTGAGCGCGAAGAAGTTGGCCAGGGAACCGGACAGCAGAGATTCGGCCTTGCCCAGGTTGCTCACCGCACCACCATCGTCGGGATGTTCTGCAGCCGCTTTCTTGGCACTTACCGCCTGATTTCGGGCCTCGATCACCTGGGTCAGGGTGTCCTTCTCGTGGCTCATGTAAGCCTTGGCGGTTTCCACCAGATTGGGGATCAGGTCGTGACGGCGCTGCAGCTGCACATCAATTTGCGCAAAGCCGTTCTTGAAACGGTTCTTCAGGGCAATCAGGCGGTTGTAAACCGCAATGATGTAGATGATAACGGCGACGATAACGCCGATAAAAATAAGAGTCCCCATGACGATAGCCTTCCCCGTGCAGTTTTATTGTGGCTATAAACTACTGCAAAACTCGTAGAGGGGAAAGAAGGGACTACGAAGCCGCTGTAGGAACGGAGCGTAGCGGAGTAACGCACGTAGTTCCGTGCGGCCCGAAGGGTGAGCGAAGCGAATACACCTCTTGAGGTGCGAATCTGAGCCCTGGCGAAGGAGTAGCGGTGATCCTTGCTTCAATGCTTTATCAATAAAATGCTTTTGGCGCTAACCTCTAACGCATCCCTCGCTATCGCTCGGTTCGCACCTCGAGAGGTGCTCCTACAGTGGTTTCGTAGAGAGGCTGTCAGTATTTGATCCCCCACTTGCGATACAGAAATCCCATGATCCAGGCCGGGCCGATCATCAGGTACTGGATGTCCTCGAAGAAGGAGGGTTTCTTGCCTTCCACCTTGTGCCCCCAGAACTGGCCGATCCAGGCCGCCACGAACAGCACCAGGGATACCCAGAAGACGCTGGCGCCACTAGCGGCGATCAGTGACAGGACAAACAGGCAGGCCAGACTGAAAACTAGCATGCCAAGGGCAATGGGGCGGGAAAGGCGAGCATAGTAGAGGGTGACGCCAATCAGGGTAAGAACGGCCCAGAAGCTGGCAAAGAAGGGGGCCGGGATAGCCCACAGGAATCCCACGATGCTGAAGAAGATGACCGGTACACAGACAAAGTGGACTTTCTTGTTGGTGGGGTTCTGGTGGCTTTCGCCGTAGGCGTCCAGCCACTCATCCATGCTGCGCGTTGTCATGAGGTGCTCCCGGTTTGTGGTTATACAACCAGTATAACGCCAACAGGTGGGCGGGATGCGAGGGGCAATTGATAGTGGATAGTTGAGAATTGATAACGGCGCGGATGGGCTGCTCAGTAGCCTGAAAGCAAAGAGGCCGCGCCCAGACATTGAGCGCGGCCTCCTGCGTTGGAGAATCTCAAAATCTGGCTCGCGCCAGTTATCAATTCTCCATTCTCAATTATCAATTGGTCTTTTTACGCCCCCAGCCACCCGGCCACGGTTTGTGGCGTTACCGGAAGATAGTGGTCCACCAGCAGTGCAGTAAACAGCGCAAACAGGTAAGTGATGGAATAGCCGAAGGTTTTCATCGGCAGCTTGGGGTCTGTGGAAAACCGCAGTCGCACTGCATGATAAAGAAACACCAGCCCCAGAATCAGGGCGCTGAGCAGGTAGATCAGATCGCTCATGCCGGTCAGATAGGGTAGCAGGGTGCAGATAAACAGCAGGATGGTGTAGTAGAGCACCGACTCCCGGGTGAACGGGATGCCGTGGGTCACCGGCAGCATGGGGATGTCGGCCTTGGCGTATTCATCGCGACGGTGAATGGCCAAAGCCCAGAAGTGCGGCGGTGTCCAGACGAAGATGATCAGCACCAGCAGCCAGGCATAGGGGTGCACCTCCCCGGTGACCGCTACCCAGCCCAGCAATGGCGGGATGGCGCCGGCGATACCGCCAATCACGATGTTCTGCGGCGTGGCGCGTTTCAGATAGAGGGTATAAATAAAGGCATAACCAACGAAGCCGAACAGGGTCAGCCAGGCGGTGATTGGGTTGACCAGAAAATACAACATGACCATGGAGGCTGTCGCCAGCAGTATGGCGAAGGCAATGGCCGCTTTCGGGCTCAGCTTGCCAGCCACCAGTGGGCGCTTCTCGGTGCGCTTCATTATCGCATCGATTTTCTGGTCCATGATCTGATTGATGGCAGCAGACGACATCATGGCCAGGGTCAGCCCCAGAAAGGCCGGGATGAAGATGTGCATCGGCACCATGCCTGCCGGCTCGGTGGCCAGAAACATGCCGGCCACGGCGGTCACCATCAGCAGCATGACAACCCCGGGTTTGGTCAGGGCCAGGTAGTCGCGCCAGGTGGCGGTTTGGCTCATGGTCACGCTCCTTGCGCTTTGGATTGTGTGGGCGGAGACGGTTGGCGCAGGCCGCATTTCACATTAATCGCGCGGATGAAGAGTACCAGACTGGCGAGCAGTAGTACGGCCACGAAATTGTGGGCGACGGCCACATCCAGGGGCACGGCAAACATCACATTACTCAGCCCCAGGGCAATTTGCACCACCAGCAGGGCGAAGATCCCCAGCGCGAAATTGCGGAAGAATACACTGCGTGCGCGGATCAGGATCTTGGCTACCAGTGCCAACACCAGCAGGGTCACCAGCAGGGCGCCGAAGCGATGCATCACGTGGATGGTGGTGCGGGCATCGTTATCCAGTACACCGTATTCGTAGTCCGGCTTGTCATGCTCGTGGCCCCAGAAAATAAAGGCCTCGTCGAAATCGAGGCGATTCTGCCAGCCTTCTTCGCACACCGGCAGTTCGGTACAGGCCACTGCCGCGTAGTTGCTGGCGGTCCAGCCACCCAGGGCGATCTGCAGGATCACGGCGATCAGGGTGATGGAGGCAATCGGCTTTAGCATGCGCACGTCGCAATCATTGAGAAAACGCGGCCAGCGGTAGAGGCGGGCGGTGAGCAACACCAGCAGGGTAAAGGTGGTGAAGCCGCCCAGCAGATGCAGCATGACGATGGTGGGCTGCAGCCCCATGGTGACGGTCCATTTGCCGAGAATACCCTGGAAAATCACCAGTACTACCAGAAACAGGGGTAACTTGAGCGGCTGCTTTTCCTGCTTGCGGTTGATGAAAGAGAGGGCCGCGATGATCAGTATCACCAGGCCCAGGGTAGAAGCGAAATAGCGGTGCACCATTTCCGGCACGGTCTTGTGGGCTTCGCGAAGGGAGCCCGGCATGGTTTCGTTGGTGGTGTTCACATGATCGATGGCCTTGCGGACATCCAGGTGGCCATAGCAGCCGGGCCAGTCCGGACAGCCCAGGCCGGCATCGGATAGGCGGGTCCAGGCTCCCAGAATAATCACTACGGCAACCATGAAAACGGCCAGCAAAGACAGCCGGCGCAGCCAGATTTGTGAAGGAGTAAGCGCTTGCATAGATAGCGTTCCGTTAACCGATCAGAGACCCTTTCAGGGTGCGTTTGAGATCGACGCGGATGTTTTCCGCCTCTTCCAGGGTGGCATCCATGTTCTCGTGCGTGGGGTAACGCATGAAGATCTGGCCGTCCGGGCTGACCAGGAAAATATCGCCAACCGGTTCGCCGTCGGTGCTTTCATACACCGGCGCCAGGGCGTTATTCACGGCTTGTGGTTCGGCATGGATTGATACCATGCCTTTCACGTTGTTGTTCAGGAATGCGTTGAGGGAGTCGCCTGCCGGGGCGGTATGCAGGATTACCCGTCGCACCCGGTCCACGTCTGCCCCGAGCGTCTGGCGGACCTGGCGCATCTGGTAATACAGGCCGTTCTTGCAGCGGGTATCACACTCGCTGCCTGCCACGTAAAGGATAGTCCAAAGGCCGGTCATGTCGTCGCCGGTATAGGCGTTGCCATCGTCATTGACGGCGTTCAGCTTGGCCATGTCGATATGGGGAATCAGTAGCTGCCCCTTGTTTTCCCGCGGCAGTTCCCACGGATCGATCAGAAAGCGGCCTGCCAGAAAGAACAGGACAAAAGGAGCAACGATCGCCGCCAGGGTGGCAATGTTCTTGGTGCGTGGAGACATTAGGAGTGTTCCTCTCGCGTCTTTCGCCGGTTGCGCACGGCGGCGGCAACATATATCAGCAGGGCCGCCATTGCCAGCGCAAACCACTGCAGCGCATAAGCCTTGTGCTTGTCCGGGCCCATGGGGGCGATCTCCTGCCAGGGGCGTGGCAAGGGGGGATGACCGCCCAGAGCCAGATCCGGGCGCACCCGGATTTCGAAGGGGGCCAATTCTACCCCAAGTTTTTCGCCAATGGCGTCAAAATCCACTTTCTGTACCCGCAAAGGCCATTGATTGTCGGGCAATGGGGCGTTCTGAAGCACAAAGGTCTCCCGGGAGGGGCGATAGACCGTGCCTTCCACGGTAATTCTCCCGCTGATGGCATGGATCTCCGGCAACTGTTCCCGACGGGCACCGCGGGGTAGCCAACCCCGGTTGATCAGTACCCAGTGACCTTCACGGGTCTGCAGCGGGGTAAGCAGGTGGTAGCCGGCCACGCCGTTGCGAATGCGGTTGTCCAGCAGCACGTTGTGGGCGTTGTCCAGACTGCCGGAGAAGGCGGCTTGCCGGTGCAGAGGCGAAGGATCAGCCAGCAGCGCAGGCAGGTCAGCAGCCGGTTGGCGAGCCTTTTCTTCCTGTGCGGCCAGCCATAGCCGCTTTTCTTCTGCCCGTTCCAGCTGCCACCAGCTCAGGCGCAGGCAAAGGGCGACAACCGCAAAGGTGGCCAGAAAGGCGATCCAGGACAGAACCGGACTGCGGTCCTTGGTGTTTGACATGATCTTTGCTCTCGCGGCTGCAGCATCCGTTCTGAGCGGAGCGCAGAGGAATAGTGCGTGCACTGGCAGGTGCGGCCATTACAATGGCGGCACATTGTACATAGTAAAGCCTGCCTGCCGCCAAGCGCGGGTCAAGACGCGGGCCAATCGAAACGGAGTAATCGTATGTGGTGGGTGAAACTGATTGTCATCGTACTGTTGATTGCGGCAGTGGTTTCACTGGGGCGGGCCCTGTTCTCCCTGGTCAAGGACGACGGCAAATCCGGCAAGACCATGCGGGCCCTGGCCTGGCGGGTAGGCTTTTCGGCGGTGATTTTCCTGTTCATTCTGCTGAGCATGATGATGGGCTGGATTCAGCCTCATGATGTGAACCCCACCAAACGTTACGGCCAGCCCATTGAACAGACCGCCCCGGCGCAATAACGCCTTCTATATAAAGAAGGGGACTGCTTGTAAAAGTCAGGTAAAAGCGTGCACCGGCCACGAACTTATGCCGTTTGCCCGCCTCTGACTTGCTGAGCATGAGGTGAAGGGTCAGCGAATGGATGACCAGGGAGCAGGATGCGCTTCACCCCACCCCCCTAATTGTCTGGAGGCTGCGTTATGGAATGGATGACCCGAGTCATGGTAGTTCTGTTCGTGCGGCTGCTGGCCCGCGCCGAGCAGGTGGCGCTGAATACCGGCGAGCCGTTGCGGGATTCGTTCAAATCCCGGATATGAGGCCGATAGCGTTTTTTTTATCCGCTGACGGAACCTTTATCGTTCTCGCCGGACAAATCAGGTAAGCAAGACACGTTTTCTCCTCTTGTAACATCAGGCAACCCTCGGGGCGTTCAGCGAGACTGGCGCCCTTCTTTTTTACCTGCTGCCCGCAGAGACGTGATTTACTTCTTCGGTGCCGGCCCCGGGGGCATGGGGAAGGCAGTAATATTGTTGCCGCTGGATTCCATGATCTTGCCGACCCCTTCCTTTTCCACCTCGTCGATACGAATGACCGCGTGAAGGGGAATAAAGGAGCGCATCACGTCGTTGAATTCCCGCTTCAGCTTTTCCTCCCCCGGGTCCACCACCAGGCTGGCCCGCTCCCCGAACAGAAACTCTTCCACTTCGACAAATCCATACAGGTCGCTTTGGTATATCTGCGAGGCATAGATTTCGTAGACATGACCCTGATTGTGGAATATCACCCGGTAGATTTGACGTCGTTTTGACATGGATGTGGTACAAGCTGTGTGTGGTAAAGGGGAGCGGAGTCTAGCACGATGAGGAGGGCTCGTATCTGCCTGAAAGGCTTGATAAACCCTACCTTTCGGCTGGACTTTGCGGATGCGAATGACTAGAGTTGGCGCCCATATATGCAGTGGGGCAATTTGCCGCACCTGTGGCGATCTGGTGAAATCGACCGTGCTGATTTCTAGCTATTTGATTTTATTGGATTTTGCCGCCCGCACGATCCCTATTGGTGGCCGCCCCCTTGGTTGCTGAGGTCTGCGGGACAAGGCGTTGGCTGCGGCTCCACGGCATCATCCTGAAACTTCGCTTTCCAGGTGCCGGTGACGGCAAAGAACAAGCGTGTCCTACGGGGCCATGCTGGGGAAAACAGGGAGCAAACGCATGCAGTCAACTCTGTTCCACCGCGCGGCGGTTGGTCTGACGTCACTGATGATCAGTGGTCTGACCTTCGCCAGCGACTGGACCGAACGTTCCGAACTCGACCTGCGACCGGGGGTGACCCAGGTCAGTCAGGATATTCAAGATCTTCACACCACCGTGCTCTGGATTGTGACCGTCATCGGTCTGCTGGTGTTCGGCCTGATCGTATACTCCATGATCAGCCACCGCCGCGCCAAGAACCCCAATCCGTCCACCTTCCACGAAAACGTCTTCCTGGAAGTACTCTGGACTGTGATTCCCTTCGTGATTCTGATCGCCATGGCGGTGCCTGCCACCCGTGTTCTGGTTCAGATTGACGACAGCGCTGAATCCGAACTGACGGTGAAGGTAACCGGCTACCGCTGGAAGTGGAGCTACGAGTACCTGACCTACGAAGATGACAACGACATCGGTGTCTCTTTCTTCTCCAACCTGGCCACGCCACCTGAACAGTACAACAACCCGGTCCTGGCCGGCGGCCTGTTCCCCTATGGCACAGCGAAAGAGCTGGTTGGCAAGGAGGCTCCCGAGAAAGACCACAACTACCAGCTGGAAGTGGATAACAAACTGATCATTCCGTCAGGCCAGAAAGTCCGTTTCCTGGTGACCTCAGACGATGTGATCCACTCTTTCTGGATCCCGGATTTCGGTGGCAAGAAAGACGCTATTCCCGGTTTCGTCAATGAAATGTGGGCAAAAGTGCCGGAAGGCAAGGAAGGCACCTATTACGGCCAGTGCGCCGAGCTTTGTGGCAAGAACCACGCCTTCATGCCGATTGCGGTAGAAGTGGTTAGCCAGGACGAGTTCAAGACCTGGATTGCTGAAGAGAAAGAAAAAGCCGCTTCCGGTCCTGACCTGACGCCGTTCACCGGACTGGATCAGGCGATGGACGAAGGCAAGCAGGTTTACGCCAGCGCCTGTGCACTGTGTCATGGTGCCAATGGTGAGGGTGGCATTGGTCTGCCGTTTGCGGGTACCGACTTCGCAACCAAGCCGGAGCACCTGAACGAACATATCGATGTGCTGGTAAATGGCCGTGCTGCCATGCCCGCATTCAAGGCTCAGTTGACCCCGCGCCAGATTGCGGCAGTGGTCACCTACGAGCGTAACGCTTTCGGC
>Ga0208316_1000307_pt1 | contig 47026 bp, 53 predicted proteins | sample MalvireepMed_231_FD_184240 | JGI IMG/M metagenome (GOLD analysis project Ga0208316, IMG submission 184240) | Marine viral communities from the Global Malaspina Expedition - Malaspina viral metaG DeepMed_231 (SPAdes) (version 2) | ecosystem: Environmental > Aquatic > Marine > Oceanic | place... | reverse complement strand
TTTCCTTAACCGACTCGACCGACTCGACCGGCTCGACCGGCTCGACCGGACTCGACCGGACTCGACCGGCTCGACCGGCTCGACCGAGTCGGGCTAGGTACTTAGACAGATCGGCGGAAAAGTGACCGACGACGAGATCCACCCGTCCGCCTGGCCGCCGCCCGCTTGTCGGGTTGGTGATGTAGCGTAAGTGTTTTGGACAAATAATAGGAAATACTTCTTATTTGGCACTGTGCTATATTCCTAACCACTTGAAAACTTTAAGGTGACAAGCGTCCATGAACAAGGATCTCGAACAGTTAGCCGAAGCCCTTGAGCATTACCACGCGAAGGGAGTTCCTTCTAGTAAGGAGAGGAAGGATTCTCGTCATCCCTCTATTGCGAAAGTAATTCAGGACGAGTTGCAGATACCTAAGACGACGTATTACCGCCGGTTGGACAAGCTTGAGGAGAGTGGATGGGAGGCTCCTTGGAACAAGGTCCAGGAACCACCGTTCACGGTCCCTGAGCTGATGTCTGAGGACATGGACACTCAGGAGTTAGTAGAGCATGTCACGAAGCGATTTGAGCACCGCCGTAGAGCTGCTTTGGATCGGAAGTGGATCCCTTTGCGTTTTAGCATTCAGGGTCCGGTGGGGGTATGTTTTTTGGGGGATCCGCATGTAGATGATAACGGGTGCAATTGGGTTAAGTTGCGGAGGGACTTAGACACGATTAACAATACTGAGGGGATGTATGCAGCCTCTTTGGGTGACGCGTCAAACAATTGGGTGGGGCGTCTTTCGAGGTTGTGGGCTTCGCAGGAGACCTCTGCAAAGCAGGCATGGCAGTTGGTGCAATGGATGTTAGAGGAGACTGATTGGTGTTTATTGATCAAGGGTAATCACGACATGTGGTTACCTAACGATGTAGATCCGATTGAGTGGTTAAAGGTCCCTGGTACATTGACGCAGGACTGGCAGGCAAGGATTGAGTTAAAGTTTCCCAAGGGACGTTCTGGCAAGGTATGGGCTGCCCATGACATGCCGGGTCATTCGCAGTGGAATCCTCTGCACGCGCAGCAAAAGAGAGCTAAATTCACACAGGAAGCTGATTTGTACATTTCCGGGCACAGGCATTATTGGGCATTAGCACAAAATGAAGATGACTGGTCAAATAAGATATACTGGACAGCAAGGGCGAAGGGTTACAAGACTGAGGATGATTACGCAGATCGTTTGGGCCATGGTCAGCAGAAATATGGTGAAGCGATCACGGCTATATTTGATCCAATGTGTGAGGAGGAGACAGGATTTCTGACCTGCTTTCCTAATGTTCAGGAAGCGGCGGAATATCTGACATTTAAACGTGCTAAACGCGCCTGACGAAATTGTTCGAGAGATCCTTGCTCTTGAGGAGGCCAAACGTGCTATTTCCATACGGGAAAAAGCGCAGGATAATTTTTTAGAATTCGTCAAGCATGTTTATGACGGTTTTATACAGGGTTCTCATCACAAGCAGGTAGCAAAGCGGTTTGAGACATTGGCGGTGACCAGTGGTTCACGGTTAATTGTCAACATGCCGCCACGCCATACCAAGTCTGAATTTGCCAGTTACTTGTTGCCGGCGTGGCTAATTGGCAAAAACCCCGAATTAAAAATTATCCAGACTACTCATACGGCGGAGCTGGCGGTACGCTTTGGCCGTAAAGTTAGAAACTTAATGGAGATGCAGGAGTATAGGGAGATATTCCCCGATGTCGATTTACGTGCCGATTCTAAAGCTGCTGGTCGCTGGGAAACTTCGCAAGGCGGTGAGTATTACGCGGCTGGTGTTGGAGGTGCGATTACAGGTCGTGGTGCTGATCTACTCATCATTGATGATCCGCATTCGGAGCAGGATGCGCTTTCTGAAACTGCCATGGAGCACGCGTACGAGTGGTATATGTCGGGGCCGCGGCAGAGACTACAGCCCGGAGGATCGATAGTTATAGTTATGACCCGGTGGTCCCTGAAGGATTTGACTGGGAAATTAATTAAGGCACAAGCGTCCGATGTGATGTCAGACCAGTGGGAGGTGGTAGAGTTCCCCGCCATACTGCCAAGCGGCAATATCCTTTGGCCGCAGTTCTGGAAAAAGGATGAATTGCTCAGGGTTAAGGCTTCCTTGTCGCTGGGCAAATGGAACGCGCAGTGGCAGCAGAACCCCACTGCTGAAGAAGGCGCCATCATCAAAAAGGAATGGTGGAACAAATGGGAGAAAGAGAAAGCGCCGCCGGTCAGTTACATTATGCAAAGCTACGATACAGCGTTTTCTAAGAAGGAGACGGCGGATTATTCGGCGATTACCACATGGGGTGTTTTTAAACCGGATGAATATGGTCCCGATAGTATTATACTAATGGATGCAAAACGCGGACGTTGGGACTTCCCTGAGCTGAAGGCCAAAGCGTTGGAAGAGTACAAATACTGGGAACCGGACATGGTGCTCATAGAGGCCAAAGCGACGGGTACACCGTTAACGGATGAATTACGAAGTGTAGGTATCCCGGTTGTTAATTACACGCCCTCGAAAGGGAAAGATAAGCATACGCGGATGCACATGGTGGCCCCTATCTTTGAAAGCGGCAAAGTTTGGGCTCCTGAGAAACGTTTTTCTGAGGAGGTGATCGACGAGTGTGCCGCTTTTCCTAATGGCGACCATGACGATTATTGCGATTCAATGTCCATGGCGCTTATTAGATACCGTAAAGGAGGGTTTTTGCGACTTGACTCTGACGAGGAAGACGTAGAGCCTTCATATAATCCCAGACCTCGTGTTTACTATTAGGAGTATTTAATGGATAGCGTTTTCTCTTGGATTTCTGATCGCGTTCGTGAACCTTCGAGTTGGGCTGCTGTTAGTGCGGGATTTATAGGTCTTGGTGTTGTTCTAGATAATCCTGTTTTGGTACTTCTTGGCTTGGCTAGTGTGGTTGTGGCTATTACAACTAAAGAAAAGGGCAACTGGTAATGTTGTCTAGTCTGATTCCTGGTTTGCTTCCGGTTGTTGGTGATGTACTTGACCGGTTTTTCCCAAACAAGGAGGAGAAAGCAAAGGCACAGCGGGAGATTGCGTCGCGCCTAACCGATCATCTCGCCCACATTGATATTGCACAGATACAAGTCAATCAGCAAGAAGCGACTCACCGTAATCTTTTTGTGGCTGGATGGCGACCATTCATCGGATGGTCGTGCGGTCTGGCTTTGTTCTACACCTACCTTGCACAACCTGTCATAACGTTTGTTCTGGTTCAGCAAGGCCAGTATGTAGACCTGCCCCCAGTGGACTTAGGAGCAATGATGCCAGTCCTTCTGGGGATGCTAGGTCTGGGCGGTCTGCGTAGCTGGGAAAAAGCAAAGGGGATAACTAAGTAATGGCTAACGGAAGACCCTCCCTTATTGACGACATTATGCCTGCACAGGGAACGCCTATCGTTGAATTGATGGAAGAGGAAGTTGATGTTGAGGAGATAGGCGATCCCACCGAGATGATCGAGGAAGAGGATGGTTCCGTTATCCTAAACTTTGGTCAACGCATTCAAGAGCAGCTTCAAACGGAACCCGACGCAAATTTAGCGGAAGTTCTTGATGAACGCGACTTGATGCGGATATCCGATGAACTTACAGGTCTGTACAAGGATGATCGTTCTAGTCGAGATGACTGGGAAGATGCTTACGTTAGTGGTCTAAAACTGCTGGGTCTTAAGTATGAAGAGCGAGAAGAGCCTTTTAGAGGCTCGAGTGGAGTCACTCACCCCGTAATTGCGGAAGCGGTGACACAATTTCAGGCGCAGGCGTACAAAGAGCTGCTTCCTAGTTCAGGCCCAGTGCGTACTCAGATCATAGGAGCCACCAACCCAGAGGTTGAGGCACAATCTGAGCGCGTCAAGGAGTTCATGAACTATCAAATTATCCATGTAATGGAAGAATTTGATCCAGAAATGGACCGTTTGCTGTTTTATTTGCCGCTTGCCGGTAGTGCGTTTAAGAAAGTCTATTTCGATGACCTTTTGGATCGTGCGGTAGCTAGGTTTGTACCCGCCGATGACCTTGTAGTTCCGTATAACGCAACTGATTTGAACTCCGCAGCGAGAATTACGCATGTTATTCGCATGTCGGAGAATGATGTTCGCAAGTTTCAGGCCGGTGGGTTCTACCGAGAGGTGGAATTGATCCCTTATGATGAAGACGATGAGCTTCGAGACAAGGAAAGGGAACTCTCAGGGATTCAAAAAACGACCGATGACAAGGATTGCACCCTTTTAGAGGTACATACAGACCTTGATCTGCCCGGATTTGAGCATGTTAGCCCTATTGACAATGAGCAAACAGGCATAAAGCTGCCTTATATCATCACAGTTGACGAGGGGAGCTCGAAAATCTTGTCAATTCGCCGAAATTGGCGAGAAGGTGATGAATTTTTCCGCCGGATCCCTTATTTTACGCATTACAAGTTCCTTCCTGGGCTTGGTTTCTACGGTTTTGGTCTTTTGCACATGATTGGGGGCTTGGGCCGCTCCGCGACCTCTATTTTAAGGCAATTGATTGATGCAGGCACCTTGGCCAATCTTCCTGCTGGTTTTAAAGCTCGTGGTATCCGTATTCGCGATGCTGACCAGCCTCTTTCTCCTGGCGAGTTTCGTGATATTGATGTCCCCGGTGGCGTTCTTAGCCAAAGTATTCTCCCGCTTCCCTACAAAGAGCCCTCACAAACCCTAATGCAGCTTTTGGGGTTTGTCGTAGACGCCGGAAGGCGATTTGCGGCTATTGCCGACCTACAGGTAGGCGATGGGAACCAGCAAGCGGCGGTAGGAACGACAGTTGCCCTCCTCGAGCGGGGGTCAAAAGTGATGTCTGCGGTGCATAAGCGCTTGCATTACGCTCAGAAGATAGAATTTAAGATGTTGGCTAGGGTGTTTTCGGAATCCCTGCCCCCCATGTACCCCTACAACGTGTGGGGAGCTGAATCTTTAGTAAAACAGGCTGATTTTGATGACCGTGTTGACATTATGCCTGTGTCTGACCCCAATATTTTCTCAATGTCGCAGAGATTGGCTTTGGCCCAGACGCAATTGCAGTTGGCTCAGTCTAATCCGCAAATGCACAACCTTTATGAGGCTTATCGGCGCATTTACGAGGCTATTGGCGTTCCCAACATTGAGGGTGTTTTACCGACACCGACACCTCCGCAACCCACGGATCCGTCCATAGAAAACGCTAGATCCATTATTCAGGAGACTTTGCAGGCATTTCAGACACAGGATCATGACGCTCACATAGCGTCTCACCTGATGTTTATGAAGACACCCACTCCTTCTTCCACCCCACCTATTTTTGGGTTACTGCAAGCGCACCTGTGTGAGCATATAGCGTTTAAAGCCAGGGGTGTGGTACAGGCTGAAATGATGCAGCAGTCCCAGCAGTTACAGCAAATGCAGGCCGCGGGACAGATTTCACCGCAAGAGGCTCAAATGCAGATGCAAGTAGATGTGGAAGCCAAGGTTGCGCAGTATATTGCGCAGTACACCGAGGAAGTCATGGCTGCCTTAATACCGCCGCCAGCAGGGCAGAATGATCCCTTGGTTCAGTTGCGGGGTAAGGAGCTCGACATTAAGGCGATGGATATGCAGCGTAAAGCTGATGAGTTTTCTTCCAAACAAGGGTTCGAGGAACAGCGCGAGGCTCAACGTCAGGATTTGACCCGCGAGAAGATGGACTCTCAGGAAGATATTGCGTTGCTTAGAGCTGATGTCAACCTTGAAAGAATTGGTGAAATGGGAAGTGCCGGTAGAGGAAACTAGAGATGCCGCTAAATAAGAAAGGCAAGGATATTATGCGCAATATGAAGGGCAAGTATGGCGCTGATAAAGGCAAGAGCGTTTTCTATGCTTCTTTGAACAAAGGTACTATTAGTGATGTAGAAGATGTTCCACGTGGAACAAAAATGCGAAGAGGTGGTCTTGTGAAAAAACGTAAAAAGACGAAGTACAAAGATGGCGGCATTGCTTACGACGTAACCCATGGCTCTGAGGATGTCCCTATGCAGTGGGGCCGTGAGAAACTGGATAAAGGTACCGAACAGCTTATTAAAGGTACTGAGTTCCAGGTTCGTGGGCGTTATTTCAACAACAATGACGGTAAGGGGACATTCTGATGCCAAAAGATCCGGCTAAATCTGCGAACGCGGTCTCGAATAAGATCAAAGAGAAGTTAAGAAAGTCCTTGTCTAAAGCTTCGGCTAAATCTGCTAACGCGATCTCGAATAAGGACATTGAGACGTTAAGAAAGTCCATGTCTGAAGATGTCGCCAGAGGCGCTACTAAGACGTTAAGAAAGTCCTTGTCTAAAATTTCGGCTAAATCTGCTAACGCGATCTCGAATAAGGACATTGAGACGTTAAAAAAGTCCTTAAAAAAGAAGGCTAAATCTAAAGTTACGAGGACATTCTGATGCCTGCCAACGTTACCTTTACTAAAGAATCGGAAGCTCAAGATTACGCGGATGAAATTAAGGGCGTTGTTAAAGAGTCCGGTGATGGTGGCTATATAGTTATTGAGATGGATGAAGCAGGGGTTTATAAGATGGCTGACGGCGGTATAGCACCTGCGGCAAGGGCTGCTTCCTTACGTGACAGCATTGGACCCGAATTGCTTAAAACAGGAAAAACTCTCCGAAAAACTCTCCGAAAAAAATTTAGAGGAGCTATTAAAGGCTTTAAAGGTACTTTTTAATAAGAGGTGTTCCCTATTAAAGGACTTATATTACGTGGCTGACCCCGTCACTTTCGCTTACTCCGTGCAGAGATCTATACGGGAACGGATTAAGCTTACCCAAGACGCGATATTACACGGCACTCCTAAGGATATGGAGATGTACCGCCAATTGGTTGGCGAACTAACAGGGCTTGAGTTCGCTGAGCAAGAAATTAGAGAAGCCCTGCAATCGGAGGATACTGAATGAGTAGCCCGCAAATACTGGTCCCAGACCATGTTGCAAAGAGTGAAAAAGCAAAAAAGTCGATAGCTGCCGTTTATGTGGATGAGAAGGACAAGTATCTAGACCCTTCCCGGTTGTCAAAAAGTCTTAAGGAACGGTTGCCACAGCCTACCGGCTGGAGGCTGCTGGTAATGCCTTACATGGGCAAAGCCACGTCAGACGGCGGCATTCACATTCCGGATTCAGTAAGAGAACGAGAGGCGTTAGCTACGGTAGTGGCTTACGTCCTAAAGCTTGGACCATTGTCTTATAAAGACGCCGCCAAATTTGGGGAGTCTTATAACCCGTGGTGCAAAGAAGGTCAGTGGATTTGCATTGGCCGATATGCCGGTTCTAGATTTAAGCTAGATGATGGCGAAGTGCGGATCATCAACGACGATGAGGTAATTGCTACCATTATCGATCCTGATGATATTAAACATGTCTAGAAAGCAGAAAGGAGCTATGGAAACCATGACATGCCTCCTGAAAAAGACATTGATGTAGGTGATGCTGAAGAATCTTCAGTAAATATTGATCTAGACGAAAGTAATTCCCAGCCTGAACAGTCAGAGGTGGAGTCCGTACAAGTTTCTTCCCAAGAGGAGGAGCTTGAGGAATTCAGTGCTGGCGTTCAAACCCGTATAGACAAACTCACTAAGCGGTTTCGCGAAGAAGAGCGCCAAAAGCAAACCGCAATCCAATATGCTGAAGGCGTTAGAAAAGAGAACGATTCTCTTAAGCAACGTCTAGATAGCTTAGACAAAGGCTATCAGCAGCAGTTTAGTGACCGCGTAGAATCCCAGCTTGACACTGCCAAAAGACTTTTAAAAGAAGCTCATGAGGGCGGTGATGTAGATAAGATCGTAGAGGCTCAAGAAGCACTTTCTAATCTTACCTATGAAAAGGGAACCTTGGCTCGAGCGCAACGAGAAGTTCCGGAAAGACAGCAGGAACCGGAACAGGTAAGTCAACCTCAAGCGCCACCCCGGCCACCTCCAGATCCTAAAGCAGAGTCTTGGGCAAGCGACAATAACTGGTTTGGCCAAGATGAAGTTATGACATACGCGGCTTTTGGGGTTCATAGACGGTTAGTAGAGGACGAGGGGTTTGATCCTTCGTCAGATGCGTATTATTCTGAACTTGACAATAGGATGAGGTCGGAGTTTCCACACAAATTCGACCGAAAAACTAAGTCAAACGGGGGAAGCCGAAAGGTTGCGTCAGCCGAGGCTTCTGCATCCCGCAATAGGAGTAGTGGACGACGATCTGTGCGGCTAACACCTTCGCAAGTTGCAATTGCTAAAAGGTTAAATGTACCACTTGAAGAATATGCAAAATACGTGAGGGATTAGCCATGAGTGAACATGAACACACGCACACAGTTAGCCAGAAAACCACTAGGACGCCACGCGCAAGCCAAACCCGTGCAAAGCAGGCACGCAGAGAGCCCTGGAAACCACCGTCCATGTTGGACGCTCCTCCCGCACCTGAGGGTTATAAGCACAGGTGGGTGAGGGCAGAAGTTATGGGTTTTGATGACCGTAAGAACATAGCTGGCAGAATCCGTGAAGGTTACGAGCTAGTTCGAGGTGATGAGTACCCAGACTTTGAGGTGCCTACCGTTGACGACGGAAAGCATGCCGGTGTAATAGGAGTAGGAGGACTACTTCTAGCTAGGATTCCTCTCGAAATCGTTGAAGAACGCAAAAATTATTTTCGGGGTATGACCCGCGATCAAATGACTGCTGTCGATAACGACCTTGCTCGTGAGCAGCATCCGGCGATGCCGATCAGCCAGCCTGAACGGCGTTCGAGTGTTTCTTTTGGCGGTCCTCGTAAGGAAGAGGACTAATGGAGTTAATTTAAATGGCTAACATCAATGGAAGTTTTGGCCTTCGACCTCTAAACAAACTAGGGTCAGGGGCTAATTCCACGGGTGGATCTGGCTACACATTGTATGAAATCGCAAACGGCGAGACTGATAAAATTTATCATGGTGCCCCCGTTGTTCCAGTTGCAGGTGGTCATGTTGAACCTGTAGGTGCTGCTGCGGGAGGAACTGTAAGTCTTGCTGGCGTTTTTCAAGGCTGTGAGTACGTCGATTCCACGACTGGAAAAACGATATGGAAAAATTATTGGCCCGGTTCTGGTGCCGATAGCAACCATCCGGTTAAAGCGTTTATTATCGATGATCCAATGCAGCTTTTTGTCATTGCAACGGATGCTACGTGGACTAGTAAGGCCACGGCGCGGGCAGATACTTTTCTAAACGCTAATTTTTCCACGGCAACAACTGGCACAGATTCCACAGGGATTTCCTTGGGTCGTCTGGCAGTAAGCACACTTGCTACCACAGCCGCATTGCACATGCGCGTTATGGGGTGGGTGGATGATCCGGAGAACGCGGATTTTTCCGCAGCCGGTATCGGTGTCATCGTTAGGTTGAACAACCACTTTAATGCGCCCAACGGGTCCATTGCTGCTGGTACGCCTTCAACCACTGGCGTATAGGAGACTTAAATCATGGCTATTAGTCGAGCACAACTAGCTAAAGAGCTAGAGCCTGGTTTGAATGCTCTGTTTGGAATGGAGTACGCCAGGTATGACAATGAATCCGCTGAAATCTATGACACTGAATCTTCAGAGCGAGCCTTTGAAGAGGAAGTCATGCTTTCCGGTTTCGGAGCGGCCCCTGTAAAAGGCGAAGGAAGTGCTGTTTCCTTCGACGATGCGCAGGAAGCCTACACTGCAAGATATACGCATGAGACTATCGCTCTTGCCTTCTCGATCACTGAGGAAGCAATTGAAGATAATCTGTATGACCGTCTTGCTTCACGCTACACGAAAGCTTTGGCACGCAGCATGGCCAACACCAAACAGGTGAAAGGCGCTGCTACGTTGAACAACGCTTTTGATAGTTCTTTTACTGGCGGTGACGGTAAAGAGCTCTGTGCGACGGATCATCCGCTGGTTAGTGGTAACACTCTCCGGAATGAGCCTAGCACTGCTGCTGACTTGAACGAAACGAGCCTTGAAAATGCTCTTATTGACATTGCAGCTTTTGTCGATGAGCGCGGCCTTAAGGTTTCGGTGCGTGGTACTAAACTGGTCGTTCCTGCTGCATTGCAGTTTGTGTCTGATCGGTTGCTTGAGTCCTCGCTTCGTCCGGGGTCTGCGGATAATGATGTTAACGCTGTGAAGAACATGGGTATGCTCCCGCAGGGTTACACCGTTAACCACTACCTCACCGACACTGACGCTTGGTTCATCAAAACTGATGCACCTCGCGGATTTATTCACTTCGAGCGTATGCCGATGTCCACTAAGATGGAAGGTGACTTTGACACCGGTAACGTGCGGTACAAGGCCCGTGAGCGTTATAGCTACGGTTACTCTGACCCACGTTGCGTATTCGGTTCTCCTGGTGCGTAAGTAGTGTTGTAAGGAAGGGGGGTTCGCCCCCCTTCTTTTTAACTGGGAAACATAGTTCTAGCGACTGTCCCAGCAGACGCTTACAAGACGCTAGAACAAATCCTTTGTAAGGAGGTCAGCCAAAATGGCTAACACCACTTTTAATGGTCCGGTTCGTTCTGAAAACGGATTTGAAGTAATCAATGTTGCATCTGGAACTGGGGCTGTCACGAAGACTTGTGATATTGCATCTACGGGAATTGTTGTTGATAAGTATATAAAGCATGTCGGCTTTGCCACTGGCGTGACTGTGAATACGACTGCGGGGGATTCAGGCGCAATTGGCGAGTTTACTCAGCCAGCTAACACCATTATCACCAACATCAAGATTTTCTGTGTCACTGCTCCGGTTATTGGAACGGGCGATATTGGGTACGAGGTAGGTACTAGCAGCTCTGGGGCTCAGATTGTTGCGGCAATAACAGATGAGATTCTGGATGGTGGAACTACCGTTGTGGTAGGTAATGTGACTACGACTACTTTGGTTGTTCAGACTCAGAATGCTACGACTGCTCCAATTTCTGTGCAATACGCTTCTGCTGAACGAACTGTTTATTGCAATATCACCAACACGGTGGATGCCACTACAGCAGGCTCTTTCACGTTCGTTATTGAGTATGTGCAAGTTGCATAATTAGGTGGGGGGTTCGCCCCCCTTCCTTTTTAAAAGGAGCTTAAAATGGCTGACGCTGTTACTTCAACAACCGTAGATGACGGCCCTCGCAAGCTTGTCGTGTATTTCACTAACACCAGTGACGGAACCGGTGAATCCGCCGTTACTAAGGTGGATGTGTCTGCGCTAGCAAAATATCCAGACGGGGCAGGAACAACGTGCACAGGAGTTCGCATTACTAAAGTTTGGTATTCGACAGTTGGGATGGGAGTTAAGATTCTTTGGGATGCAACTACAGATGTGATTGCGCTCCAGCTCCAAGCTGACTGGAGTGACACCTTGGATTTCTCTTCTTTTGGAGGGATACCAAACGCTTCTGGCTCTGGAAAAACTGGGGATATTCAGTTCACAACTGTGGGGCATTCCTCTGGCGATACCTATTCCATAGCTATGGAGATGGTGAAAGAGTTCTAGTCATGTCTGAGTCATTAGACAGACAAAATCAAATCGACATTGTTCAGTTACGTGGAGAGCTGAAGCTTCTGTCACAAAAACTGGATGTTATTAAAACCACAGATCTTCATCACATTCAGAAATCTATAGACATGACCTCCAAAGTTCTTTGGGGAGTAGGGTTTTTAATACTAGGCCAGTTAGTGATTGCAATTCGAGTCGCTATTTTGGCCTGAGGAGGACATATGGCAACATCTGGATCGGTTGACTTTAACCTTGACATGTCTGAAGTTACTGAAGAAGCCTTTGAGAGATGCGGATTAGAACTTAGAACTGGCTACGATTCAAAGACGGCAAGAAGATCCCTAAACCTACTGTTCGCAGATTGGGCGAATAGAGGACTTAACCTATGGACAGTTGAGCAGGTTTCCCAAACCATGGCTCAACTGTCTACTTCTTCTGCAATTGCTACGTATCCCATAGGTGCTATCACGGCTACCGTGGGAGCTTCCGGTAGTTTTTCTGTAGGTGAAACTATTACTGGCGGAACCAGCGGAGTTACCGCAGATATTATTACCAAACCGTCGGGAACTACTATGACTTTGACGGTTCCCAGCGGTTCTTTTACCGCATCTGAAACAATCACAGGCTCCAGCAGTTCTGCTAGCACTACTATAACCGCAGACCCTTCTTTAACCGATGTGCAAGCAACGGTTGATGTATTGGAAGCTGTTATTCAAAGGGATAGCGAGGATTTGTCTATTGTTCGAATGGGCCGCCAGGAATATTTAAGCATCCCAAAAAAGACGACTCAAGGGCGCCCTACTCAGTTTTACGTGGATAGGCAAATAACCCCGACAATGACCGTATGGCCTGTTCCTGAAAACTCTACGGACACTTTGATTTTTTATCGGATGAAGCGTTTGGATGACGCTGATGCGGCTACTAACAACGCTCAAATACCTTTTAGGTTTTTACCGTGTCTGGTTGCCGGTCTTTCATACAATATTGCTCTTAAACGTTCCCCTCCAAGAGTAGAAGCGCTAAAGGCTATTTATGAAGAGGAGTTCCACAGGGCTTCTTCCGAAGATATAGACCACGGTGTACCGCTCAGACTGGTACCCAGTTATGCCTCACTAAGGATTTAAGCATATGCCTAGATTTGCTAGTGGGAAACACGCCTTAGGGATTTCAGACCGCTCCGGTCGCGCTTATCATCTGAATGATATGATTAAGGAGTGGAATGGCCTACTGGTTGGCCGCGATGAGTACGAGCCTAAGCAACCTCAGTTGACACCTAGTCGCCATAAAGCAGATCCGCAAGCTTTACGAATAAGCAGACCCGATAGAACGGAGCCTGCCGTGCTGGTTCTATTGCCATTTAATGCGTTTAAATCATCCTCGAGTGGCTCTAATTTAATAACAGTGACAGAGCCTGGTCACGGAAGAAGCACGGGAGATACCGTACGTTTTAGGGATGTAGAGGCTTTTGATGGGTTTACAGAAACTGTTCTCGAGGTGGATACTGGTCGAACAATAACCAAGGTAGATAATGACAACTATACTTTCACCGCTAGCAGTGGAACTGCCACTGTAGGCGATATACGAGGCGGTGGCGGGGTTGCTTCGGCTGGTCCTGTCACATTGAGCGCATAATCATGGCATTTACCTTTACGACATTAAAAACGGCTATTCAAGACTATACGGATAACTCTGAATCTACTTTTGTCAGTCAGCTTTCCCGATTTATTATTAATACTGAAGAACGCATTCTTAAAGAGTGTCAGCTTGATGTTTTTCGTAGAAACGTCAGTGGAACTTTAACCGCTTCTACTAAATTCCTAACAAAACCTACGGACTTTCTAGCTCCGTTTTCTTTGAGTGTAATAAACAGCTCTAACAACGAGTTTTTGCTATACAAGCATGTAACTTTTGTGCAGGACTATACGCCAAATCCCGCCACTGAGGGGGTGCCTCTCTATTACGGCGATTGGAACGATGAGTCTTTTATTGTGGCACCTACCCCAAGTAGTTCACTTGGTGTTGAACTGCATTATTTCTACAGGCCGACTTCTATCACAGCAACGTCTGATGGGGCTAGTTGGCTAGGCACTAACGCAGAATTAGCAATGCTTTATGGAGCTCTAGTGGAGGCTTATATCTTCATGAAGGGAGAGCAAGACATTATGTCTGCCTATGAGTCTAGATTTCAGGAGTCACTTAGATGGCTTAAAAATCTTGGTGAAGCTAAACAGACAAGAGACGAGTATCGATATGATCGTATTAGGAGAGATGTGGCCTAGTGTCCCGTGTAGCTTACTAAAAGTGGCAGGCTTCAGGGAAATGTTAAAGTGACCGAGGAAACTGCTGCTGACCAAGCTCTGTCTATCGCAAAAAGTGCCCGTCGAGATATCAGCCGGGTTGCTATTGCCTCTGAGGAGCGGGATAAACGGACAGCTGAACGATTCTCGGAGCTTGATGGAGCGCTGCGCTCAATGGCCGATACGGTTGGAGAATTGTCGAATAACGTGTTGCGTCTTCTTCCTCGTGTTGGAGTGCTGGAGGAGCAGCATCGAACGCTTCAGGACATCAGCGCCTTTACACGGGTTGCTGTGGCGATATTGAAATTTATCGCTGGCGCGGTTGTGGTTGGCGCGGCAGTGGTGGCGTACTTTGCCCAAGAGGGATGAGATGGCTGTAACGAACACAATCACCGAGAACCGTTTTCAGCCGCCGAGCCGACGAATCGTGCGAGCTGAATACACACATACCGAGTCGGGTATTGTGTGGCAGTTTGGCCCGATGTTTGTCCTTGACGGCATTGATGTCCAGGCCGATTTGGATGCACGCGCTGAGGGTATTGAAGAGAAAATACTGTCCCGCGAGCGGACTCGATTAGTTGAGTCTGTATACGCGGGCACAGATCCGGCAGACCTTGAATCCACGGCATTTACGCGGGCTGAGATTGACGTTCTGCTAATGAAAAGGACGTGCAACCTCGTCAATAGTAATGATGAAGACAAGGCGTGGAAAATCGATACCATTGCGCCGTGGATGGATCAATATTCGGATACGGAGGTCGCCACTGCCATCGATTGGACCATCGAGCAGGTAGCTGAGGTACGTGCGCAAATCACCGCTCATCGAACTGCCTCGGACGGGTTGGGGCACGAGCAGCCTCGATTTGAGGGAGTTGACTGATGGCCGACATCTACGTATACGATGCCGGAAGCAACACATCTCCGTATGACACGGCGGCGAAAGCGGCGACCTCGCTTGAGACTGCGGTCTCGGCACGCGGATCTGGTGAAAAAATACTGATGGACTATCGTCACCGGGAAGATCTGAGTGGCGGAGTGACCTACACGCCTGGAACAAGTTCGAGCACCGACGCTTGCATCCTGCGCTCAGTCGATACAGCGGATTCAGACGCATACAGACTGCCGACCGACCATCAGATTTATATGGACGCAGCCAGTAGCACCAGCGACATACAATTTGTCAACGGATCGCACTGGCTCATCGAGGGGTGTTGGTTTGAAACCAACGATGACCTGGATATCAACACGGCTGATATCAAAGCGTACGAGTGCCACTTTATGCACAAAACGGGCCACAACGGGACGGACCAGATAACATCGAGCACACAAGCTGCGATAATTGCCATCGGCTGCACACTTAATTTCCCGAGATATAGAGCGACCAATCGGAACGTCCGGAGGTGGCTTGGATGCACGTTCGAAAACAGCGGAGACACGCCAGCCATCAACTCTGCGGGCCTGTTCGAATTCCAGGGCGGGGCGGCTGAGTTTGTAGGCTGCGATCTGTCTGCCGTCGGTAATTCTAACGGTCTTTTTGATCTCAACAGCCAGGCGTTTGGGACAGTTAAATTAATTCAATGCAATCTCCCCGCTTCGTACGTGATGTTAGATGATGTCTCCGTTTCCTCGAAGGCGCGGATTGAGGGTTACGGGTGTGCGGTTGATGACAGTGACATCAACGCCGATTTTGTCTATGAGCGTGGTGGCGACGTGCTCCAAGATTCGGCGGTGTACGCGGATGCCGGTTTTAATGACGTGATTGATGGGCGGTTTTCCCACGCAATGACGCCGTCGTCTGATTGTGATCTCTATCTCGATGTGAAATCACTACTTTTCGGCACTGTTTTCACGGGCGGAACGGGGAGCAAGACGTTCACGGTCGGTTGCGTGCACGACTTCACCTCCCTAAACCAATCGGAGGTTGGGCTATATCTATATTATCTAGGCACGTCCGGTTCGCCCGCATGGAGCTTGGAGCTAGGTCTCGAAATTGGGGGGGCGACAACCGCTCTCGCATCGCACTCAGCCGACTGGACTGGAGCCTCTGGGAAGACCAAGGTCAATTTGACAGCTACGGCGACAATCAACCAGACGGGTTTCTACGGAGCTCAAGTTGTTCTGCGGAAGTACGAATCCGGCAAGAAGTTCTGGTTTGACCCGGTGTTAACGGTGTCCTGATGGCCACTCAATATGTCAACGTACCGGGATTTGGGTCGATGGTCGTCGAGGATACGGACACATTTACCCATGTGAATATTCCGGGGTTCGGATCGTTTACAAATTATAATGAGGCAGTCGCGAGTTCGATCATGCCTTTGTTGCAAGATCAAAATCTTGGTTCCAGTCTATGGAACGGGACAATTAAATGAGTGGACACCAAAGTGCAACCTTGGGCGATACAGTCTATTTCTGGTTTGCCGCGAACGACACCTCCGGATCCGGGAACGACGGCGCGAGTGCCGTTTACGATGTCCGCGAAGCGGGCGCGGCGGCGGACGCAGCACCTTTGTTGAGCGGCTCTGCCACCTTACTGAGTCACGCCAACTATCCCGCAGGCTGTTATGAGGTTGCTGTCGCTGCGACATCTGGGAATGGTTTTGCTGCGTCAGATACTTTTGCGGTGTTTGCTACGCTAGCCGTCGATAGTCAGAACCCGACGGGAATAGTAGGCTCGTGCACTCTAACTCCGCTCGCAACTGCGGCATCAATCACAGCTCTTGATGCGGTCGTGGATACCGTTAAGGTCGATACTGCTGCCATTCTGGTTGATACAAATGAGCTTCAAGGCGACGATGTTCCAGGTTTAATCTCGACTTTGGATGCAGTGGTAGACACAGTTAAGGTGGACACTGCTGCAATTCTGGTTGATACAAATGAGCTTCAAGGCGACTGGACTAATGGCGGCCGACTTGACGTTATAATTGATGCAATCCTAGCCGATACAAATGAGCTTCAAGGCGACGATGTGCCGGGTTTAATATCGACTTTGGATGCTGTAGTTGACACAGTTAAGGTCGATACTGCTGCAATTTTGGTCGATACAAATGAGCTTCAAGGCGACGATGTGCCGGGTTTAATCTCGACTTTGGATGCTGTTGTGGATACCGTTAAAGCGGAAACTGTCCTCATCTTGGCGGACACAAATGAGCTTCAAGGTGACTGGACTAATGGTGGGCGTCTTGACGTTATAATTGACGCAATTCTAGCGGACACGAACGAACTACAGGGCGACGATGTGCCGGGTTTAATCTCGACTTTGGATGCTGTCGTGGATACCGTTAAGGTCGACACTGCCGCAATTTTGGTCGACACAAATGAGCTTCAAGGTGACGATGTGCCGGGTTTAATCTCGACTTTGGACGCTGTAGTTGACACGGTAAAAGCCGAGACCGTACTCATTCTTGCCGACACAAATGAGCTTCAAGGTGACTGGGCTAATGGCGGACGACTTGATTTGCTGCTGGATGCTATTCCGACCACAGCAATGCGCGGGACAGATAGTGCTGCCACAGCCACCAATCTTGCGACAGTTGACACCGTAGTTGACGCAATCAAAGCCGTCACTGACCAGATGGTATTCACCAAAGCTAACGAGTTGGATGCGAACACCCAATCCATCAACGGTGCAGAGGTGACGGGTGATGGTAATGCAACGCCTTGGGATGGTGCTTAAATGGCAGCTATCGGAAAAAGTTGGGCTAATGGAGCTTGGATAAAGGCTGCGTGGGCCGATGAAGCGTGGGAAGGTATTTGGGCCAAAATTCCTGCCACACAAAGCCCTAACTTTAGTACTATTTCGACAACACAAAGCCCTAGTTTTAGTACTATTTCGGCAGCACAAACTCCGGACTATAGTGCTATTTCGACAACACAAAGCCCTAGTTTTAGTACTATTTCGGCAGCACAAACTCCGGACTATACGAAGATAGCTTCATAGGAAAAGATAATGGCTTCTACATTCACTACTAATTTTGGCTTTGAAGAGATAGCCACCGGGGAACAGTCAGGGACTTGGGGTAAGACTACCAATTTCAACTTGGACATTCTTGACAGGATTGCGTCTTATAAGGCAGTCGGTCTTTCCGGTACAACACACACTTTAACTGTAAGAGAGGCGTCCCCAGGGCAAGGAACGGAAAACCTTCAGGACGGGATGTATCGGGTCATAAAATTTACTGGAGCCTTAGGTGGTAACAATACAGTTACGGTAGCGCCCAATACTTCGACAGCCTATTTTATTTTTGAAAATGCTACCACGGATTCCGGTTCAAGCGGCCCCTACAGTGTAATTATCAGTCAGGGAACTGGTGCGAACGTAACTATTGAGAATGGTAATAATGCTATTGTTTATTGCGATGGAGCCGGATCTGGCGCTGCGGTAACAAATGCACTGGGGGACTTGCAAGTATCTGCCTTGACGGTCGATGGCGATGCCACCATCGGCGATGACTTGACGCTGATATCTGACGCTTCGGTGCTTGGGTTTGGCGCAAATACTGACGTAACTCTAACGCACGTACACGACACCGGACTGCTGCTCAACTCAACGATGCAGTTGCAGTTTTCTGACGCCAGCCAATACATCAACGCACCCTCCGCCACGGTGCTCGACATAAACGCGACCGACGAAATTGAGATCAATGCGACCCTAGCTGATGTAAATGCCAACCTCGATGTCTCTGGTACGTACCAAGGCGGCGGCCTAATGACGACCGGCGGCAACATTGTCGTCCCTGATGATGCAAATATTGGTTCTGCTTCCGATACTGATGCTATCGCGATTTCGTCAGCCGGTGTTGTTTCGCTTTCTGCAACCACGGAAGCAAGCGCAACAGGCACGGCAGCGCTAGTTACAGCCGGTGGCTTGGGCGTTGCTAAGGATTTATGGCTTGGCGATGATCTCGTTCTTGATAGTGATGCCGCCGTCGTGTCGTTTGGGGATAACCAGGAAGTAACGTTGACTCATGTTCACGATACTGGTCTGCTGCTTAATTCGACGATGCAGCTTCAGTTCAATGATGACTCGCAATATATTAATGCTCCTGATGCTACAACTCTCGACATAAATGCGACCGACGAGATTGAACTCAATGCTACTTTGGTTGATCTGAATGGCAAACTGGAGGTAAGTGGGACCACCACTATCGACGCCTCATTCAGACAGGAGGGAAACAATGCTCTGTACAAAGAGAGCAATAATATATACAACGGGCGCACCGCCGCCGGGGCTTTCCATAACACAGAGGGGCAGGGCCTGTACTGCTACTACGACGCAGATGATTACGTCCGTATTTTAGGACAAAGCGTGTCTGACGGCTCGCCCGTCTGGCAAGCCTTTGCAGGCGGCGGAACCATTAAATCGGAGATTGAGGCTAACGGCGACTTTCAATCCGCCACTAACTCGTACGGTGCCACTTCAGATGAGCGCCTGAAAGAATATATTATCGATTCTGGCAGTCAATGGGACGATGTCAAGGCGATGCGCGTGCGCAAATACTCTCTCATTTCGGACGAAACTGACGCCCCCACACAACTTGGTGTTATTGCTCAAGAGCTTGAAGCGAGTGGAATGAATGGGCTTGTCAAAACAAAGCCCTACATGAACCCTCCAGCCGACGGAGACGGGCCAGACGAGCCAGTGTTAGACGCCAATGGCAATCCCACTGATTACAAAGCTGTTAAGTACAGCGTTTTGTATATGAAGGCCGTCAAAGCGTTGCAAGAAGCCATGGAACGTATCGAGTCGCTCGAGTCGCGTATTGATGCGTTAGAGGCAACCGGATAGGTTGAAGGAGAAGTTGAAATGCCTCTAGTTAAAGTTTCTTTCACACCAGGCGTTAATCGAGAAAGCACGTCCTATGCCAACGAACAAGGTTGGTACGACTCTAACTTGATCCGGTTCAGAAAAGGCCGCGCTGAAAAGATAGGCGGCTGGACTAAGCTTAGTAGCGGAACGATCCAAGGAACCGTGCGCTCTCTTTTCGCATGGTCTTCCCTGGATGCTCGAAAGTTTATGGGCACGGGCACCGATACTAAGTTGTATATAGAGGAGGGAGGTAGCTATAACGACATCACCCCTCTGCGCGACACCAATACAGGCACAGCTACTTTCGCAGCTACTGATGGCTCTGCGACATTGACTGTCACAGATGCTTCCCACGGTGCTATTGCGGGAGATTTTGTAACCTTTAATAGCGCAGCTAGCTTAGGCGGTACTATCACCGCGGCTGTCCTGAACCAGGAATTCGAAATTCAAACGGTTCCCAGCGCTAATACCTACACAATCACAGCTTCTGCCACAGCAAATGCCTCTGATTCAGGGAATGGTGGGGGCAGTACCGTGGCTCAGTATCAACTAACAATCGGCCTAGTCTCCGCCTCTACAGGCTCTGGGTTCGGAACGGCGTTTTATGGTGGGACAGTCGCTTCTTTTTCAGAAACCACGCTGGACGGGGCAATTACCGATGCTGCCACCTCAATAGCCTTAGCAAGCGCAGCATTGTTTGAGACCGCTTCTACCTCAATTTCCTCTAACGTGGCGATAGACGAAAGAGGAGCCATACCCGTGGCTGATGCCTCTGGACTTCCAGATATAGGAACCATAAAAATAGGCAGCGAGAACATTATCTATGCTAGTAAATCGGGCAACACTCTTAATGACGTGACCCGAGGGGCCGATGGCACGACCCAAGCCGCGCACAGTAGTAGTGCTAGTGTGACCTTCATAGGTCTTATCTTAATCAATCAGGAGTTGGTTCAGTACACAGGTAAATCTACTAATACTTTAGATGCTGGAGTGGTGCGAGGGGTTAGAGGCACTACCGCGGTCGCCCACAGCGATGGTGACTCTGTGAAAGAAGCTAACGATTTCATTACGTGGGGAGGAGTTTCTGCGGTTAATGTAGACACAAGTTTAAGGCTTTGGCCGCAAGATAATTGGGGTGAAGACTTGATATTTTGCGTAGTAGACAGCACTCCCTACTACTGGGACAAAACCTTGGGGCTTAGCACTCGTGCTACAGACCTTGCTTCCCAAACAGGCGCTTCTGACGCACCTACAATAACTAGACAAATTTTAGTCTCTGGCGCAGATCGACATGTGGTATGTCTTGGGTGTAATCCAATAGGAGAAACTGCACAAGATTTGATGATGGTTCGTTGGTCCGACCAAGAATCTCCTTTTGATTGGACGCCTACTGCCACCAACACTGCTGGCAGTCAGCGGCTTTCGTCAGGGTCTGAGATTATCACTGGCATAAAAACTCGCCAGGAAACGCTCATTTTCACAGATACAACACTGTACTCTATGCGGTTTGTAGGGCCTCCGTTCACTTTTGGGTTTACAGTTCTATCTAACAACGTGTCTGTACTATCATCTATCTCCATCACAAGCGTAGGTGACAAGGTTTTCTGGATGGATTTAGAGAACTTTTACGCTTATTCAGGACGTTTACAGACGCTTCCATGCACTGTTTTGCGGTATGTGTTTGACGACATCAACCTTGAGCAAGCCCCGAAGTTTTTTGCGGCATCCAACAGGTTATTTGATGAGGTGTTTTTCTTTTACGTGTCTTCTTCGGCTAGCGAAATCGACCGATATGTGAAGTTTAACTACGTCGAAGGGACGTGGGACATAGGCACTCTAGCAAGGACTGCGTGGGTAGATGCGGGGATTCACCAGAGACCTCGAGGTTCCGGCATTGTAAGTGACAACTCTTTTGTGTTTATTCACGAAAATGGAGAAAGCGACGACGGTGCAAACATGAGCTCCTACATAGAGTCCTCTGATTTTGATCTTCAGGACGGCAACAACTTTATGTTTGTAAGCAAAATTATCCCCGATATCGAGCTCTCGGGAACCGACGCAGAAGTAAGTTATATTATCAAGACAAGAGACTTCCCTAGCAGCTCCGCTGTTACGGAAGCTACTGCGTCTGTCTTAGCGGATACTAAAAAAGCGGATATTCGCTGCCGCGGGAGAACTGGAATTTTGCGGGTGTCCAGTGCAAGCACGACTGCGGCGTGGACGTTGGGTGAAACCCGTCTTGATCTACGCCCAGATGGGAGACGATAGTGGCTTCTTTACTAGACCACAATTTTCCAGAAGTCCCAGAGGTTTACGACGCAGAGGTTTTCGCAAGAATCATGCGGGATCTCGAGATGGCCCTGACCAAAATAGATTTCCCAGAAGTGGTGAGTGGCCAAGATGACACTAATGCAATCACGTGGTTTATTGAGTGATGGAGGTTTATAGCTAATGGCAAATGGATCAGGAAGGGCAGCTGGAGCGGGGCCAGACCAAGAAAGGCTTAATTATATTGGTCAGCCTAATACAATATACAAAGCGCCCCAATCTGTCGCTAACCAAAATACGGCTAATGCAGTAAAGAAGCGGCGATCAGCAAATCCAGGTAGGGCCGCAATGACGGGCTTGGGTATGATCGGCAAGTTGGGTACTGGAGCTAATCCTTTTATGCCGTTTGGTGGTGGTCTGCCACTTGCTGGGCCTGCTGCAAGTGCGTTCCTACACGCATTAATGAACAAACCTGGGTTTCATTACGATCCAGTGGCGGCGGGGAGAATGTCGAGCAGAGATCTTCGTAAGCTTGGCAGTGTGTTTCCTCAAACTCCGTCTGAGATTATTCGCGACCAAAGAGGCCCTGATCTCGATAGCGAGGTAGGTCCATCGCAACGAACCCGCAGAGGTATCCAACAAGAGCAACTTCTGCATCCGGGCGGACCCTTGGCATATTCGTTGGGGCATCGAGAAACTCTAGATCCAGACATACGTAAACGTCTGGCCGAAGTCATCCCCGAAGATGCAATTGTGCATTTCAGGGAGCTCGGGAAGGAAGGCAATCGATTTACCGACGTAATGAGGGATGGCAGACGGATATCGAGAACTCGCGGTCATATGCTGCCAGTCCACGAAGCGTTTGGTCTTCCGGTGCAAAGATTTAAGGGCGGTGGCGGCGTAGGAGGTGGCGTAGGAGGTGGCGTAGGAGGTGGCGGCGGTAGCTTTGGCCGTGGCATAGGTGACCTTGGGGCTAGGGAGGCTACGGGGGCTGCGGAGGCGGATGCTTCATACTCGCGCTCGGCTTCTCAGCGTGCTGACACGCGGGCCGCCCTATTTGCCACAAGAAGGGCCGCCACCGAAGCTGCGGCGGCAAACCAGCGAGAGAGGACCATTCATCAGATCAACCGCCAACAACAAGCGCTACAAAACCAGGCGGTAGACGCGGCAGCCGCAGAAGCGGCACAAAACCAAGGATTTTTAAGCAGACTTTTTTCACCGCACACTGGCGGAGAATTCCAGGCAGAGCGCGACGCTGCTTCTCCCGGCCCAGATTTTGATTTTCTCCAGAATCAAGCGGCATCTGGAATAGCTGGTCTGCTTCCAGGGGTTAGCAGTTCTCCAGCCGGAACGGAAGGCGGCGGCTCTTATTATGACGCTGTTCGGTTGGCGATGATTACAGGAATTACCGTGCCGCAAGCCCAAGCGTATCTCGATAGTATGTACGGCACAGCCTAATGGCTTCTGCCTATAAAAATGCGGCGGCTTTGGTAGGAGTGACAGACACTGTCACCATATATACGTGCCCTTCTGCCACAGAAGCTATTATCAAAAATATAAATTTGTATAATAGCCATAGCGGCGCAATTGTCGTGTTGTCTATGATTAACGACAGTTCTGCCTCTACGTTGATTACGCTGGATAAAACCAGCATGGCGTCTGACGCCGAAACGTCTCTCACCGGCCCTTTTGTCCTCGAGGCCGGCGATACGCTGCAATTAAATTGCGACACAGCAAGTAAGATTTATGTTTTTGCTAGCGTATTGGAGATTTCTTGATGGAGACAGGACCAAAACTAACGGGTGAACCTACTGCCCAAGCATTGGCGGGTGGGTTGGCCACTTTAGGCCGTTACGGCGATGACTACATGGTGCACGCCGCCGAAGGCGAGACCATCATTCCTGCCGAGGTTTTACAGGCGAATCCAGGTTTAAAGAACGACATTTTCCGACAGATGCAGGCGATGGGTATTGAAGAACCTAGCCGCTATGTAGTTGGAAGTGAGTTCAACTCAATCAACCCTTTAACTGGGCAGCCTGAGTTTTTCTTTAAGAAGATATTCAAGGCTATCAAAAAGATTATACCCATGGCATTGCCTATTGTAGGCAACCTTATTGCTCCCGGTATTGGTGGCATAGTGGGGTCTGCCCTAGGAACCGCAATTTCAGGCGGGGGGGCTTCTGACATATTTAAGAACGTTTTGCTGACAGGCGGCACGCAAGCTTTAATGGGCGGACTGGGTAGTATTGGCAAAAGCGGACAAAGCTTCTTTGGCGGTGCACAACAAGCGGTAGGAAACATATTTAGATCACCGACAGCCGCATTCCAAGAGGGTATTTTTGGGCAAGGAATACCAGGAGCTAGTTCGGTGCCTAGTCCGGTGCCTAAAACAGGTCCCGGAGCTCAAGTAACGGATTTGAGTAGGCAAGCCCCTACAACTAGAGTGGTATCCCCCCAAGTTGGCCCGCAAAATATATACCCACCAGGATACCAAGAAGGAGAACCTTACTTACCCAACCCAGAATATCAAGCGGGGGTTTCTGAGATTATAGACTATGGAAATGATGTCCAGTCCAAAGGCGGTCTATCTGGGTGGTGGGGCGGCCAAAGCCCTTTGACCAAAGGTGCCCTTCTATTGGGTGGTGCTGGCCTAGGTGCGTACGCCCTTGGCGCTTTTGACGAAGACGAGGATGGTGAGCCGGGAGAGGGTGTCGCTGGGGACCCGCAAATAGAGGCATATGACAAATATTTAGCGCTTCCCCCGAGTAAGAAAAATAGCCCTCTCGCACGAAAGCTTCTCCAAATAGCGGGTGTCGTTCCGGCTTTTACTAGGTCGCGGTTGGCCGGTGTAACCGGCATTCCCTTCGACGCCGCTAAAAAGTATCAAGATAGTAGCTATAACGTCGCTGATGGTGGCGCAATAAATGGCCCCGGCACAGGGACTTCTGACAGCATTCCGGCACTTCTTTCCGATGGGGAGTTTGTAATGACAGCAGACGCTGTGAGAGGCGCAGGCGGTGGTAACAGGCAACAAGGAGCCGCAAGAATGTACGACATGATGCAACAATTTGAGAGAGTCGCGTAATGGCTGACACTACCACCCAGACCCAAGTACTTAGACAAGCTCCTTTTCTCGAGGCTAAGCAAAGGAGATTGCTTGACGCGGCTTTTGCTAGGGGCGAAACCCCAGTAAAAATTCCGGGCATTGAGGTTGCCGGCCTTGACCCGCTCACAGAACAGGCGATTGCAACGGCCCAAGGTATCGGCCAGTACCGGCCCTTTCTAACCACTGGCGCAGACACTATCGCCGGGGGTCTTGCTGGATTGCAACAGCAGCTACCGGTGGCGCAGCAGCAACTAGCGCAGGCGGCTCAAGCGACAGCAGGCACTGGAGCTGGGTTTGACCCCGCAACGCAGATTGCGCCGTTCATGGACCCGTACCAGAGTCTGGTTACGCAAGACGCTGTGCAGGAAATGGCACGTCAAGCGCAGATGCAGCAGAACCAGCTTAGCGCACAGGGAGTGGGTAGTGGCGCTTTTGGAGGCAGCCGTCAAGGAATTGCCCAGCAGGAATTAAACCGCAATCTTTTTGATATACAAAGCCGTAGGATTTTTGAAGACCTGTCGCGAAATTTCAATCAGGCACAAAACGCCTCGCAGACAGCTTTTGAGAACCAGCAGAGGCGCCAGCAAAATATTTCTCAACTATTGTCAGGTATTGGCGGACAGCAGGCGCAAACGGCTCTTTCCGGTGCACAGACAGCCGGTCAGCTCGGCACTCAGCAGACAGGTATTGCCACTTTAGGACAGAACCTCCTTGGACAGCAGGCGCAGATAGAGTCGCAGTTTGGCGCTCTTAGGCAGACTCAAGCGCAGCGCGAGCTCGACGCGGCACGGCAAACGGAAATGCAGCAGCTTTATGAGCCGTTCCAGAGAATAGGCTATATGGCCGATATCTTTAAGCCTCAAATCAGCAGCGGACAGTCTACTCTTCAAGCCACAACCGCCCCATCACCCAGTTTCTTGTCTCAAGCAGTGGGCGCGGGTATTGCCGGCCTTGGTCTAAACCAAGCTCTTGGAAATCCTATCGGCAACTACTTTAATCCACAAGGACGGTAGCTAATGGCCAAGCTAATTAAATCCATCCTAGCTAACCGCATGATGTTCCGTGGTGGGGGGTTGGTTCCTCCCAGTCAAGCGGCAGGCATCCTAGCTTCATCTTCGCCTCTTATAGATTCAGTGACCTTGAACGAAGGTGGACTGGTCAATTACGCTCGAGGTGGAATTGCTTTGGGTGCTCGTCCGGCAGGATTAAAGCAATCTGATGTACCTACCACATACTTGGATATTGCAGGGGTTGACGGTGAACTTCCGGGGAATTTGCAGAATGTTCCGTTTGAAGAAGTGATTAGATCTGTGGAAGGCTACCAAGATAGTGCCTTTAATAAAGTGTTCAGTAAGGTCCATGAAATAGTAACTGCCGCAAAGGCTCAAGGAGTCAGTGCGGTTGATGCGATAGTCGAAGCTTTTAATGTTGCGCCTGCCGTTGCTCAGGATATGATAAACCAAGCTCTGTCCGCTGGTGCTGGTCTGGTAGACCGAGGTGAAGACTTATTAAGCAGCGTAACCGATTTGGCTAGCGATGTGTCCGTGGCTGAACAGGTAAACGGCACTAGCCCCGTTCCTTCTCCTGCGGGAGATATGATTCCCGGTGGGCCTCCGGAAGCCTCATGGACCGGTTATGATTCACCAGATGTGTCCGTGGCTGAACAGGTAAACGGCACCAGCCCCATGACTGCTGTAGCCGCTGCTCCGCAAAGTTTGGTCGAAGACGACTGGCGGGATCGACCTGCCTTAGTTCCGGCGGGATATACCGCCGAGGCCGCTAAGTTGGATGCTCTGCGGCGGTTTGCGGAGGGAGAGAGGCACCGTAACGTGATGACTGAGGAAGGCGCAACTCTAGGTACAGAACTGCCTCCGGTATTAAAAGGATGGGCGGGTCATGGTCCTAGTGGGAGTATGCGGCCTGAATTGGGGGACCTTCCTAGGACTGTCTCTCAAGTCGCCCAAGATAAGTTAGCTGAAATAACAGCTGGAGGTGGTATACCTGGGGAAACCTTAGCAGAGGAGTTATTGCAATCAGACGAGCGCATGAAGATGAGAGGTCTAGAACTCGTTCGTTCGGCGGATAGACGCTATGGCGAAGGTCTTTCCCAGAACATCCGCCCACCATACGCAGACCTCGAGTCACTTTCGACAGACGACGCTGTTTCTGGTCCAGAGATAACAGAAACAGAAGCAGTGGATTCAACTACTGATACTGATACTGAAACAACTACAACTAGTGATAGTGATACAACTAGTGCCGTTAATTCTGCTGGGTTACTGTTGAGTAACGATCCGTATATGAATCGTGAAAAAACAGATAATGTAGGAGAGGCTCTTTTTAGAGATCTTGCATCCGATGAAAACGAGGAAGCGTTAGACTCAGAAAAACTAGCTGCATTTAAGCAAGAATTTATAGACTCAATGCCTGAATGGGAAGGGAAAACTTCCGAAGAAAAAGGATTAGATTGGATGCGTTTAGGCGCAGCCATGATGGCTGGTAAAAGCCCGCATGCCCTTGTGAACATAGGTGAAGCTTTAAAAGAACACGCTGACATTGTTGGTGAAGATGCTAAAGAACAGCGTGCTTTTAAGAGGCAGATTGATTTATCCGCAGCTAAATACGGCATACAGGCTTTAACGGCGGAAAGGACTCAAAGAAATGCAGACGCTAGGAAGACACACATGTTCTATGACACTAGCAAAGCAACAAAAGAAAATCCATATGGGGAAGTGAGATTTATCTCTCAAGCCGAAATTATGGCGTCCGGTGGCGTAATGCCGGAAGGACTTAGGTCAGAGAATTTTGTTTTAGCAGCACAGAAACAGGCCACAGAACAGGCCAAAGCAATACGTGCTGCGATTGAGACCCAGCGAAAAGAAGGTCTTATAGGGTACCAAGAAGCCAAAGATTTAAAACTTCAGTTGAAGACAGCAACCAAGGATTTAATTAGCGCGGAAGTAGGCACTACCGCCATGTCTAGTGTTATAGAACTATTAGCTACAAGACCTGACGATATTATAGGAATATCTGGTGCCGCTAAAACTCTTATGGGGAACGCTCTAAAGGCTATTGGATTTAAGGACATTTCCACTCAGTTTACCAGTAGAGACGAAGCTAAAGCCGCCATAAAACTGGGACTCCAAAAACTTATTCCTGTGAGTCTAGGAGAAGCTCAGACAGCCAATTCTATCTCAAACAGGGATGTAGAACTTTTAGCAGATGCCTATCTTGACGCAGCTTGGACATCTAATAAAGGTGGGGGAGTGTTTGATCTTGCCTTAATTACAGCCAATAAGGAGGTTATGGTTGACAGATTGCAGCAAACTTTGTCCGTGTTTTCAAAACAGGCAGACGAAGCGGAAAGGGAATATCTTTCAGTTCTTACCCGTTTAGAAGGGGCTTCTTACAGCAAACGGAGAGAGGCCCTAAAGCTTAGCCCTTATATTCCGGAAATTGAAGCAGCTATGCAAAGAAGATCTGGAGTGAAAAAACGTGGAGGTTCAAGTTATACATTTAAATTCGATCCAAAAACAGAAACAATGAGACTTTATGGTGCACAAGGAACGCATTTCCAAGACCAGTTTTTTAGTCCGACACTAGAGAATTTAAGATTAGCTGAGACACCATTTAAGAAAAGCACAGGGAGCTAGCTATGGGCACCGCTGTTTTTGAAACTCCCGATGGTCCAGTAAAATTTGAAATTGCTGGAGAACAGCCTACGGAACAAGAAATAGAACTTATCCAGAGTTCTATTTTTGGACAAGATGCACAAGCCGAAACTCCTGAAGATGATTTTGATATAGCAACCGCCTCTTACGAGGATCTGAGAGCTCACTTTGGCGCTGGCGGCAAAGATCAAGCCTACCAACCAACTAACGAAGGTGAAGTAGAGGGAGTTTCTTTTCAGTATAACTACGCAAAAGCAGACAACGACACAGGTCGAGCTATGCGATTGGCCAGAGAGTTTGGCGAGGGAACTTTTGAGAAAGCGCCAGACGGCGAATTTGTATTGCTTCTTGACAAGATTTCTCCTGAAAAGAAGGAAGAGTATAACCTTCCTGGTTCTGGAACCATTTATGTCAATCGCCCCGGCGGCGATATTCTTGGCATGTTCGATTTATCCGATGTTGTTGGTTTTGCGGGCGACTACCAAGGCCCAATTATAGGTTCTATGGCTGCTGGAGTAGCCGCTGCCAGCTTAGGTGCTGGCATACCATTGTCCGCTCTGCTGGTTGGCGTTGGTGCTGGCGTAGGAAAAGCTGCTGACGAATTTATAGAAGAGGATTTGGTCCGCGATCTCCAGGACCAAAACGCCAGAGATGTGTGGAAAGATGTGGCTTTTGAGAGTGTTTTAGCTGCCACTGGCGATTTTGTAATAGGAGGAGCGGGAAGATTAATAAGACGCGTTGTCAAAGGAGGAGGAGCACCAAATAAAGAGCGCATCTTTGAACTGCAACAGAGTGGACTTACTGCGAAAGAAGCTCGAGATTTAGCTGGCCAAGAAGCTCGAACAGAAGTAAGAACCGCTATGGGTACAAGGCCGGATGAGGCGCGTATTAAGGAACTTGTATCCCAAGGGGCAACTTTAAGACAGGCACGAAGACAGGCTCTTAAGGAAGCTAGAGAAACTAGAGCCGTGCCAGCAATAGGAGAGGCTACAGGAAAATCTATTTTGTCTAGGCTTCAGGGTATTTATGAAGCCATCTTACCTTATGAGGGGCCAGCTATTCAAAACGCTGCTCACGTGGAGAAGCTTCTTGGGCAGTACAAGCGCGGGGAATTGTCTCAGTCTGCTCTTGATCAAGCTTTGGAACGAAACTCGACTGAAGTGATGCGGATTGTTAAAAACGCCATGCGAGACCCAGACGAAGCGGTCAAACTGGCGAACAAGCAACTGAAATTTCTTATAGACGGTGAAATGGATGCTTTGCAGAAAAATTTTGCCCGTTCGTCCAACCCTAGTGAGGCTGCCTATTTTAAAGAGCAGATAGGGCAGAGAGTAAGGCTGTGGCAGCAAAACAGTACGGAGCTCTTTGAGAACGCAAACAAATTACTTGACCCAGATGTGCTTGCCTTCAGTACCAAATTGTTGAAGGACGAGGCTGCCCGTATAGTGGCTAGGCCCTTAGGATCTGGTCTTAAAGATAAGCCACTCTTTGAGTTTCTTGACCAGGTAGGCCCTACTATTTCGTTGACGGATCTCAATGTGGTCAGGCAAGTGCTGCAAGCACATGGTAAAGGCTCAGACGCTGTAGGAGAGGTTGTTGATGCTGATATTAAAAACCTTGTCAACAGCATAACCAAGATGATGGAAGACAAAGCTGGGGAGCTTGCCGGAAGTTACGAGAGGGTTATGGCAGGCGGAACGGCTAACGAAATTAGTTCCGGTATAGGTACAGGCACTAGGTACGCACCTAGGTCAGTATCTAAGGCGACCATAGAGCAGCGAGCGAAAGGTATTGAGGCATTACGAGCAGCCAACAAGCATTACAGTGACGGCAAAGAGGCTTTTAATAAAGGAAAAATAACCAGCCTCAGGACTTTGATGGAGGAAGGGATATACGCTGATATGGTGGATGTGGCGGATTCTGTCATAAAAAACCGACGGCCTGAATTTTTAAGATCTTGGCTAGATGATTTAAATATATCTAATATTGATGAACTGAAGAGACTTCCTACAGACCCAAGAGTGTGGTCTGACGCCGCTCAAGCCGCAAGAAATGGAGATGTTGACTCGGTTGTTTCGTTTCTAAACAACAATAGAATAACTAGCAAAGTGGTTGGCAGACCGCCTGAAGGTATTGCTGCTGTTTTAAGGGCAGGCGACCAAAGCAGTCCTTTTTATAAGTTGTCTATGACGTACATGGATGATATGGCTGAAACACTGTCTACGTGGGCGGATGACATGGTCGCAAGAAAAAGCCCAGAACTAATGAAGGAAACCAACAGAGACATTCTGGCTGGTGTATGGATGAGAGAGGCGCTGGATTCTTCTAAAAAAGGCGGCGCTACGGATGCAGCCTCCTTTGCAAATAAGTTTGATGCTTTAGGGGATGAGGTGCAAAACATATTATTTAAGGGACAAGCTGAAGGATTCCGTTCTCTAATAAAGGACTTTCACTTACTGGGGTCCAATCAACAAGCTAAGTTGTTTGATGAGACGCTAGACAACATTACCAATAAGGGGATGAGAGACGCTGTTTCTACGCTTCGCAGTTCAATGGAAGCCGCCACTTCTCAGAGCACGGACGCTTTATTTAAAGCGATGAGGTCTGGAAGAATTGAAAATGCTGACGATCTAATACTGGCGGCAATGAAAGAACCGTCAATGGTTTCATCGTTAAGAAGAGTTGTCGGTGAGGACGCCTTTGACAGTGTTGGTGGCCTTAGAGACAAGACAGTGGAGAAGCTACTGTTTGAAGCGGTGGGAGACACCGGTCTTAGTCCTACCACAATTGCCTCTGGAGATTTTGGTAAAAATCTAAGGGCTGCTATTGTTCGTAAAGACCGAGAAGGTTTAAATGAAATACTTGGAAAAGACACTGTGGAGGGGATGTTAAAAGTCGCCGACGAATCTGTTAGATACAGCAACGCTGCTATGAAAGGAAAGTCTGGGCTAGCCCCGGCGGCTTTTGCAGCGGCTTTTGGTTTAAGGCTAATGACAGAGCCGGTTTCGGCTTTAACGGAAGCTGCTAGCGTTCTGGCCGCAGGAAGAGTGCTTCGTAACCGCCACTTCTTAAACTGGATGACCAAGCCCACTATTAGAGCTGCTGATGCTGAAAGGTCTCTTAGAATACTTACCGAAGAAATCCTAGGAAAAGCGCAGAATGCTGGGCAAAGCATGACTCGAGGCCAGGCGGAAGCATTAGCCAAAAAGCGTTTGAGCATTGGCACTGGCCCATCAGCAGACTTAAACTTGAAGGCTATGAAGATAAGAGAGCTCATTGACCGAGAAGCTAGGGCCGTGGCCGCCATGACCATAGGCGGTGGAATGCGAGAGTCAGTACAAGCTACTGGAGACTTAGCGCGTAATATCGCCACTACAGCAGTTACTGAACCAGAGACAGAGGACCAAGCCAACATGGCTGCTAGCCTACAACAAGCGGCACCTTCTCTTGTGAACCAAGTAACTACGGCAGGTTCAGACTTTCTTAGACAAGTTGAGGAGCAGAAAATGATGGGCGCTTATCCTGGGCAATGAAACTTTCAGAGCACTTCACTCTTGAGGAGCTCACCAAGTCCCAGGTGGCTAGAAGATACAGGATAGATAACATTCCTAGTCTGGGGGAGGTGGAAAACCTCAAGAAACTGTGCCTTCACATTTTAGAGCCTGTCAGAAAGTATTTTAATAGGCCCATTAGTCCATCAAGCGGTTTTCGCTGTGTGCTTTTGAACAGGCAGATTGGCTCTTCAGATACTAGCCAACATATAACAGGGCAAGCTGTAGACTTCGAGGTACCCGGTGTCTCTAATAAGGACACCGCTCTATGGATTAAGAACGAGCTTGACTTTGATGAGTTGATTTTGGAATTTCATAAGGAGGGTGAGCCACATTCCGGATGGGTTCACTGTAGCTATGTCGGACAATCAAACCGAAAAAAGTCTAGAAAGTACGACGGACGTACATGGTCAAATCTGCCCTAAGTGCGGATGTGCCCAGCCTAAAACTGTCTTTTTGCAAGGTCGTTATGTTTGTGAGAACTGCACCTGCGCCGAGGGTCCTCCTGAGGTGATGTAATGTACCGCTTCCCAAACTTAATCCTCGAAATCTTTTAATTCCCCCAGACTTTTGCAGAGTTCTTCATCAAGAGGTTCGTCTAATACGGGGTGGTAGCAGTTCCCACGCAAAAAGTCTCGAACGGTGTTGTTGACCGGGATGCTCCAAGTCATATGGCTGACCGCTTGCCAGCCCGCCGCCGATACTTTCGAGGGAACTCCAATCAGTTCATATCGTGTGCGTTCGGGGCTATATCTGAAAAGGGCGCCTCCTGAGTTTCCGAAGATTATCGGCGCGGAACTAAGGAAATAAGTCTCGCCTTCGATAATTTTATCCATAAAGGCCAGATTCCCTTGTGTTGCGAACGGAGGCTCTCCAAGACCGGCACCCACAGCGGTGACCGCGTCAAATAGGTAAATCGGTTCGTCTTCTGGGAGAAAATATGCTACGGGAGTTACCTGCCGTTCTCGGTCGATGAGCCGGAGCAAAGCAAGGTCCAGCTTGGCGTCGTACGCTACAATTTCGGCGCGGCTCGATTTCGACCCTACCATGTGCGAGTAATCGTTATAGATATGCCATTCGGCCCGCACTAGATTACGTTTTTCTCGGTCAACCTTTTTGCCAAGCTTGGGGTCCCATGCCGCCTCGATCTTGATGGCCTGCCTCACGACATGGTGGTTCGTAAGGATAAGCGAGTGGTACTCCCCTTCGGCGTCTGGTTGAGACCAAATAACGGTGCCTGATCCCGATCCGCGGCTTGGACGGACTAGCACAACGGTGTAGAGCATTTCGTTATGTTTTTGTTGATAACCCGGAATGGCAGGAGCGGCGTTAGCCTTACCGCTTACTAGGAGGACAAGCAACGCTCCGATTAACAGTATCGTTTTAAGCATAACGGCGAACCTCTTGCATTAAATGGTAAAAAGTTCTGGCTTAAAAATTATATTGTATTTCGTGTACGGAGTCACCTGGACGGGCGGCACGGAAATCGACCTTTACAAGAAATGTGACGAAGAGTGGAAGCGGTCTAAGAAAAGTTACGGTGAATGGCTAGAAAAGACACACCCTGAGAAGTACATCTAGACGCTTCTTGCTGCGTCGTCAAAAAACCGCTATAGTCTGTATCCCCCAGTGCGAATGTGACTCTGACAGACCCTCAGCCCCACTATTCGCACCATTTCAGCCCTACAATCGCACCGTTTGTAGGGCTTTTTTTAGGCGAGAATCCCCCAATTTCTGTAAAGATCAATGGTCGCTTTTGAAATAACCCGGAGCCGCGGGGAGTTACCTTTTGCTGCACCGCCAAAATGCACCAGAACGCTTCCTCGAGGGTTACCTTTTTGGGCCACGCCAGTGTCTGGGTTAATGAAGGCAATTCGTTGCTGGAAGAACACTATCTCAGAACAAGCCGTTAGAACTCTTAGGTCTCTTAACTCTCCATTGGGAGAAGGAATCAATAGGGTAGCCCGCACGTCCTGCTCAATTACGCAGTCAACCCACGGGGTGATGTTGCTGTAAGGAGGATTACACCACGTACCATCAACCCATTCTTGGTTGGTGCCGTCATTCTCTAGGTCATAGAAACGGTCACAAAGGGCATTCTTATCGCTCGCTGCCGCATCCAGTACGTATGGCCCAAACATGCTTTGTGCCAGCCGAAAAAGCCATGCTGGAGTCCTCCATTCGTCACGGCTATTCATCTAATTACTACCAGAATTCCGGAGGGATCGACATGATTCTTTGCAGGTCTCTCATACCTTTCTTATACAACCTCCGCCCCCGTTCTTGGAGCACTGTCTTCTTTTGCTGACCGGTGGGGTCTCTGCCACAAGATAGGTTATTGCCAATTTGCTTGAAAGTGGCCCCGTCAAAAAACCGCTGCTTGACAGCCGCCGCTTCCCTAGGACTTCTCCTAGTCAGTTTGCGTAAGGCTTTATGTACTAGGTCCCGAGACTCGGCTTCTATTCTCAGGGTTTCAGGATCAGCACCTCTTTCCAACAACAGAACTTCTATTAAATCCCGCTCAACTCTGCTTCTTAATTTAAATCTAGCATGAACTTTTACGTATCCCATCACAACTGTCCTTAATTTCATTTTGCCGCTCCCCAATCGTCGCCAATGCCGACATCAATCCTTGAAGGAACGCGCATCTCTACGCACTTCTCCATGAGTTCTTTTATCTCACCTACCTGCCTGTCAGTTTCAATGGAAAAGCAGAGCTCGTCATGAACGGTCAGCATCGGCAGATAGCCGTTCTTTGTGCAATCCGCCATTGCCTGCTTAGTTTGGTCCGCGCTGGAAGCCTGAATCAACTTGTTCAGCGCCTTGTACGTAAAAGCCACCCTGAGCTTATCTGGATCTAAGAGCTGCCACTTGGTTCCGTAAGTGGCCGCCCGATTGGCCACTGGAGTCTCCATAATCTGCTGCCACTCAGCCTCCATCGTCTCGTAGTGGACTGGGGAACCCCTCTCCCAAGGCCGCTCGCGCATAGGGAACCTGCACTTACGCCCTAGAAAGGTTCTCACCTCTTTGCGCAACTGTGCCTGCTCCATGACTATCGTGGCGAACTCTCGGATAAAAGGAACTTCCTCTTCGTACTCATCCCGAAGGGCTTTGGCTTCTTGAAAAGAAGTATCTCCGAGAACGGTTGCCATCTTGGCAACCCCCATTCCGTACATGATTCCCAGATTAAGTGTCTTAGCAAGCGTCCTGTCTACTCCAGCTAAGTCGGCTACCATCTGGTGGAAATCGAAATCATCCTCATGATAACGTCGTATAATCTCTTGCACGACGGAATTATCCTTAGTGCCTTCAGATTGGCAAGCGTAGTGCATCAACCAGCGCGGCTCCTGCGCAGAATAATCAAAGCTCCCCCACCGGCAGCCCTCTTCTGGAAGGAACAAACCCCGTATCAGCTTCTTAATCTCAGGATGCCTAGCGGGCATTTGCTGGAGATTGGGGTGGCTGGAAGAAAAACGCCCGGTTACCGTACCGCCACCGTCTGAGCGCAACTGGTTAAACTCGCAATGAATACGGCCTTCATGCTGGTGGCTGAGAATCGTATCCACAAAAGTCGTATTGGCTTTGTTGTACTCCCTTATCTCAAGAATAGTCCTAGCAATAGGGTGCTCGTGTGTTTTTAAAAACTGCTTGGTAAAACTTGGAGCACCGCTCTTGGCCGTTCGACCATACTCAAGACCAAGATTGTCAAAGACACTGGCCAAACTTCTAGCGTTCCACGGTTCAACCCAGATGCCTGTTTCCTTCTTCACTTTTGTCAGTAGCTTGTTCTCGAGCTCAAGTAGTCCCTTCTTGGTTCTTTCCGCTTTCTCCAAATCAACTCGAACTCCGCGGCGCCGCATTTCAAACACCGTGGGTAACAACGAGAGTTCTAGGTCCAAGATGGACTGACAGCCGTCTGCACGGATTTTCTTGCTCAGCACATGCCAAAGCTCCAAGGTCAGCCTAGCGTCCGTCTGTGCGTACAAGGCGACCCTGGCAGCAGGAAGTTTCCACATCTCTGCCTTGGCATCAACACCGTGCTGCGCCGCAGCTCGCCTTAAATCATCCTCCTGCTTGCGTTCCCCTAGGTACGTGGCTCCTAACGAGTTCAACGCGTAACTAAAACGGTTCTCATCAAGCAACGGAGCGGCAACCATTGTGTCAAGTATAGGGTTCCTGACATCAACCCCCTCCGACAGCAGCCAGCCTAGGTCGTACTGTGCGTTGTGAAACACAACCGGCATCCCATGAGCTAACTGACCTTTAAGCCAGCGAAGGATTAACGTTTTGGACATGTTCCCATAACCACGGTTATTGCCTATATCACCGTGGCCAAAAGGCAGATAAGCACACCAGCCGTCAACCGCTACGGCTACTCCAATCAGATTGCCATCATTCCTGACCCATCCGGGGCCAAGCGTTTTTAGATTAGGGTCTCTCGTCTCAACGTCAATTGCCATGATCGGAGCGTCTGACAAGTTTGGTAACTCTTCAGGAGGACTCCAAACTGACTCGTTGAAAAGATCGTCAATCATTTTTCGTCTAGATAGGATAAGCGTAATGGTGACTAAGAGAATTGGAATTCAAAATATGCAAACTTTCTTTTGCTCGAGTGGCCGCCACATACCAAACCCTGTGCTCTGGGTTTGGGTTACTTCGATATTCGTCGTAACTTGCCCAGTTCAACTCCGGAACTAAAACAACGTTATCTCGTTCCGCCCCCTTCATGGAATGAATGGTGCTCACAGTAATTCTGGGGTTTTTAACGGTGTCGCCTCGTCGCCTAGCACTCAAAATATAGTGCTTGGTTTCATCGTCAACCTTAGTCAACGCTCGCTTCCAGATGTCCTTAGGTGCTAATAGTCCTAAGGAAACTCTTGCCTCATCCATCGACAAAGCTACCGTAGCGTCTAGCGTCGAAAAGATTCTGGCACTGGGCGCATAACCTTCCCTATAACCGACATCGGCTTTTAAGTAGTAATAGATCCCCTTTATTTGAGAAGGCACAAGCTTGGCCCCTCTTATCCAAGCTTCCCAATCCACAATGGCATCAAACAAACCAGGCACAATAGACGGATCGCCATGGCGATTCTTGTATACCCAGCCAGCCTCCCGCAAAAGTCTTCCATATCTGTCGGCTAAGCGATTTGTCCTCGTAAGCAAAAGCCACTCGCCTTCATGCAAGGGAATGCTGTCAAGCCCTAAGTGCTCAAACACAAAACCTTGATACGGCCTAGGTCTCCATGTTTTTGGCAACCGACCAACAATTTTCTTGGAGATAGATTCAGCCACTTCATGTACAGCTTGAGGCACTCGATAAGATTGAGTGAGTACCTCCTTCTTTTCCGTGCACTGCTGAAAGGCGGCTACATCAGCTCCAGCAAAATTCATGATGGCTTGGTCGTCATCACCAAAAAAAGCTTGAATAGAAGGCTTCTGTCTCAGTACAGAAATCATCTTCCACTGCAACGTGGACAAGTCTTGAGCTTCGTCACAAAGAAGCGCCTCTATATCTGGGCACGTATCCATAGCAATAAAATGCTCAATCATGTCTGTGAAATCTATCTTCTGGTAAAAGCGCTTATATTTCTCGTAGGTAGTCACAAGAAGTTTGAACACAGGCCACTGCATTCTGTCATCGCCCCTAACCCGAAACACCTCTTCATAATCTTTGCAAACACTGCGAGCGTAGCTGTATAAATTGAGGTATCTGTCCCCTTCGGTAGTAAAACCAAAACGCTCGAGGTCTGTTTCAAAACGCTTCTTAGGACGACTGAACTCCATACCGAGATAATCGCCAAGGGCTTTTAAGTCGTCTCCTGCAATAACTTCGTTATGGTTATACCCACCAGCCCTGAACGCCATACTGTGCAACGTTTGAAAGTAAGGAAGCCCATCTTCCTCCAATCCCCAATCATGGCAAACGCGATCTTGGCTTTCTGTTGCCGCCCGTGTAGTGAAGGACACATTGGCAATCTTGTCTGGCGCTATGCCGTCCTCGATGCATTTACGGACTAAATTCGAGTTACGCTGGGTCTTGCCGGTCCCCGGTGGTCCTAGGTAAGTAACCTCCGTCTTATTCATCAGAACCTCTACTCACATACCACCTCCGTTGATATTCGTCCGTAATGAGTTCCTCTAAGAACGATCTTAGCCCTCAGTGTTCTCCTCAAGTATTCCGCTACACTTTCCTGATACATACTTTTATCTTTCAAAGAGTCCACAGTCTCAATAATATCCTCTACCTTTATTACTCGCTCTGTATGGATCTCGCACTGATACACATCTCCCAATGCATCCGAAGGACAACTGCATACCACCTCAATTTTGTGGCAGATCTTCATCGACGTTGAACCCAAAACTTTAACACTATCCACAATCCAACCGCCGCAAGCATCTTACTTGCAATTTGAAGACTCACTAAACTAGGTGATAAAAGCCCAAGCATTGATAGAAACACAACAGTATCAAGCGGCGTTGATACAGAAGAAGAAATAAGAATTCGATCTGCCAGTGGCCGTTTGGTCACTGAATACACAACCCAATCCACAACTTCGGCTACTGCAAATGCGCATACGCTAGCAATAGCAACAAAAGGATCTGCCATCCAGTAACTAAGTAAACCAGCTATCGCCATGGCAGCCACACACCAATGCCCCACGGCTCTTTGGCAATAATCTCGAGTAATAAAAACGCCTCCAATAACAATACTCCAGAACCACTCGTAGCCTGGAAAAGTCGAAAAGCCCCAGTTAACCAGTACCACGCTAGCAATATAAAAGGCTACATATCTCATTACAAAAGCTCCGTTTGAATGGGTTTCAAAGTCCACGTTATCGGCCCTTGCACAGCATCTATTCTCCTAGCCATTCGCTCTGGGCACATGTTCTGACTCGAAAAGTTTCTAGCTACATTCACAGAATCTGCTGATGCAAAAGGCCATTTGTCCCCACACAACGAAAGCCCTCTAAGCATATGAACCCAAGGCATTGAGCCAGACGCCGAAATGCTGTTAAAAACTTCGTCCATGCGTCGCTCCCATGCCAATGAGCCTATCTGCCAATATTGAGCGGACGAACCAAAACAAATGCGGGGAAACCCCTCATCAAGAATGTTGTGTAAATGCAGCAGCGACTCATGTAAATGCCACACAGGGGCCGCACAATCTTTGCGTAGTGGCCACTCCTTAATCAATGCCCAGTTAGCTTCTTCTGTCCCGTCGATCACGTCCGGAATAACAGCCCAATGGGGGTGTCCTAAGCGAGGCTCAACCCAAGAGTAGAACTTATCCCACTTAATGGCAGTCTTACGTGTGTAGAAACTAAACGCACCGTTGTCCCACATCACACTTTGCCCGTGAGCAAAACACCAAGTAGCGTTATCGGTTCTTGCAAAGCTCACGCAAAAATGCTTCCCCGCCATCTTCAGCAACTCAATCTGAGGGCTAAGTGGGGTGCCGTGATAGTGGATCATCAGAACGGCATCTCCTTATGCACCATCTCCACATCTGGTAGATCCACATCGCCTTTAGTCACCTCTGGAATCCCCCACACTCGCACGTTTCTCCACTCCCCGCGATCATCTCTGTAGTTGTATTGATGCATCGCCCTGCCGCCGTCGTTCATTTCCTTTAACCGTTCTGTGAGTTGCCCCCTGGTATAGTACGTAAAGTTGTGCCGCTTCAGAAAATCCTGAAGTGCCGACAACTTAAAATATGTGTAACTGTCTTCTGTCCAAGGCTTGCCTACCACCAACTCCTCAGGGGAATGTGCCTGTAAGCGACTGGTGCAAAAGTTCTCTACCAATTCAACAAAAAGCCCTTTGTGAGTCAGCTCATCAGGAACTTCTATCCTCGTTGCGTTCTCTAAAAGACCGTCCACCAAGTCTCGCCAATCCGATTCTTTCATACGAGCTGGCATCTTATACATCTGCTCCATAGCAGCACGCTGAAACTCTTGCTGGATCTGCAACTGCTTGGTGGAGAGCTCAAGCCTCGAGCCATCAACATCTACAAACCACACTGGCGGTTCAGACTCCACAACCGTCAATCCGCTTAGCATAGGTAACGCTTGACCGTTTCCAATACCAAACTTGCGCAACCGACACTTAGCACGATTGCAGTGACTGTGTAGCGGTTCAGACTTACAGGTGTAGTAATAATCCTTCTTCTCAAGCTGGTTCTGTATAGTGACAATTTCTTTGGCAGGCAACGCCGGGGAACAAAACTCTCTGTTGTAGTCTTCTAGCTTTTCGGCCCATGTCTCTGGGTGTGCCTGCCGGTAATAGACCCCTATGTTTAGTAAGGTATTGTTTCTTCCTCCCTCAGGTATGCCGCCGCTGCTTAGTTGTTGCAGGCAAGGCGGCCCGTCTGGTAGAAGGTTGTCTGCGACTTTTGCAAAAGCTCGCAATTCATCTGGCGTACAACGAGTCGCTTCCGCCAAGTCCAAGAACTCTTCAAGGCTAAGCGGCTCCCCGTTCTCATCAATGGCGTACCGTGTGGTGTACTCCGCGTTGTGGTAGGGGAGATTAATAAAGTTCCCTACGTCACCACGCTCTGTGCGCACCTCATCCTGCTTGGGGAAGATCTCGCATGTGCCATGGCCAAGAATTGAAGCAAACTCCGCGAGTATGTCTCTCAAATCAACCGCGGGCATCGCTTCTGATAGAAACACATTCAGATGGGCACCTCCACTCTTCGATCTGCAAGGAACAAGAGGCATCTTTAATCGACTTACATCCTTGTGAATTGCAACCAAGTCTAGGTTGTAGTCATCCAGATCTAACGAGCCAAAGTGAGAAAGGCTATTCTCATTTATAGGTATTGAACCAACGCCTATGGCACCGCTCAAATGCTTATCTATGAGCTCTACCGTCAACGGTTCACGAACAATGTAAGAGTTTGCCTTAGCCTTACCGTTCGCCTTCTGTCCCGTAACAGTAGTTCTACCATAGGCTCCGGAGTAGCCACGGAACAATCTAAAAAAACGTTCTGAGTTAGTCATGATAAGAAACCCCCCCGCGAACGGGGGGGCAAATACCTTAGAAGGGTAAATCTTTTTCGACAGGGGCTTCCAAGGCCGCGTCAGTTGGTGGAGGTCCAAGACGCATCCCCCCGCTCTTAATACTTCCATGCAGTTCCTTGGCTTCCTTATAAGCGACAAGGTTATCCACCATACCCACTAGACTTATGCTCCATGTGTACCAACTACCCTTGTCATTGCCGTCTTCCACCGACCGAAGACGATACATATAAGCAAAGCTCGGCAGTGTTGATCCGTTCTGCTTCTGCATCATCATCATGGACAACCACTGGCGACTCTTTTTCAGTTGCGTCTTCTTCATGTCCACAATGGCGTTTTCGTAATTGCCGGTCTCGTGGACTATCTTGACGTAATGACTCGCCGACCTCACGAGCTCATTGCCACTTTCAAGGATCTCCATACCAGTGTTTGGATCTCGCACGGCAGCGCTAACCTCACGGCTCCCTGAAGACAGCTCTCCAACGAAACCACCACCCTGCGTCCGGGGGACGAACTCCAACATCTTCGTTTCAAAATAAACGGGTAGAACAACAACTCCCTCATCACCGGTCCATAACTTGTTCGTCACCGTGTTAAAGATATCTCCCTGTTGCGCCCCCTCGAGAAACGCTGGGTCTGACCTCTTCAGTTGTGGTGACAAAGCCTGAATAATCCGCAAAAAAGGAATCTGCAAGTCACTGGAGGTGACTCCCTCGAAGCCAACCCCGGCATCCTCCGCAAAAGCCTTTTCCAAGTCCGTCGTTAGTTTTCCATTTGTCTTTGACATTTCTAAGCTCCTTTGATTTTCGCTACGGTTCCGATATAGGCGTTAAACAATTCCAAGTCTATCTCTTGGTTACTCTCAACACGTTCCCTGATCAACTTCTTCAGAGTCATAGGCTCAACCCATGTTTTGCTCTCTGGCTCAAGCCCACGATCATGCAGGTCAGCCTCAAAACTCTTGGCCTCATTGTCCTGGCGCAAGCCAAAACTCACACTGACCGTGTTCTTTACGAAATCCCCAGCACCAACACTTCGCAGATGCTGTAAAGCGACCTGCTTTTCCATGGGATCTTTGGGCATTGTTGCGGATACGAACGGGTGGAGACTAACGGTGTTGCCCTTCACCTCCACCTTATCCATACCGACCTCTCGCATTTTCGCGGGGATGAGGTCATACAGGTAACTGTCACGCTTACGCTTCAAGGTGCGAACTTCGTCTTCCGCCGCACTCACCTTCTTGTTGAGCTTCGCGGCTTGTCCCACTAGGTCACTCAGTTCAGACCCGCCTTCCGTCGTCAGACCGACAAATACAGATGCGTCAGCGGTAATCGTTTCCCACAAGTCATCGTTTTTCGACATACGTATATCCTCGTCAGGTTGTAAGTTCTTCAATCCCTCCACGTACACTGATTTTTACAGGGTAGTAGTGCCTCTCCAGCCGGTCCCACTTGAGCAAATTTACTCGTCCCTCGTTCATATCCGCTGCAATGGCAAACGCAATGCCGATCATAGCTGGGTCACCTAACGGCAACAGCCAATCACTATCACTGTAATTGCGCAGCTTGCGACGAAACTGTAAGACGATTCGACCTGGATTGAGATGAACTTGGTCGTAAGGATTTGCGAGCGGAATTAGGTCTCCCCACTGGGCCGCTGAAACAACATCGACCCGAGGATTTTCTTGCACCACGTACACAACAGGAGTGGGACGTAGCTTCAAACCTTTCTCCTCTCTGCAAAAGAAGGAACGGAAAGTAGTTCCTTCGAAAAGCGAGTATGGCTGATGGATCGTCGCCCGTCAATCTTCTACTACAGGGATCACCAAAACTCCTTTTGGTGATCCCCCCGCAGAAAGTCGCGCACTAAGTAATAGTTTTCCCCTAAATCTTCACGACCCCCCTACCGTGAAGCCGTCATACGTCCCAGCCGTTTTCCTGAATGTGGGTCCAAGACGTACCTTAAGTAATAGTTTTCCCCCGTGCATCACGTTTCTTGGCCTTTTCTGTGCCGTTGCTGTATCATGAAATAAGATGTTTACCTGATAAAGGAGAAAGATGACCTACCGATTCAAGACGGCACCTTTCCAGCATCAAGCCAACGTGCTTGAGCGCTGCTGGGAACACACCAACTGGGCCTTATTCCTCGAGATGGGGACGGGCAAGTCCAAAATCTGCATCGACAATGTGGGCTTGCTATATGAGGAGGGCCTAATAAACACGTTTGTTGTGGTGGCCCCCAAGGGAGTCTATCGCAATTGGGCTAAGCAGGAACTGCCAAAGCACCTGCCTGACCGAATCCCCCAAACGATGGTTATTTGGAACCCGACGCCCACCAAGGCTCATAAGAATGCGCTGAAGTCCATTCTGGAACCATCCGACTCCCTCAGGATATTTATTGTAAACGTGGAGGCTTTGTCCACGGTCAAAGGCCAAAGGTTCCTCGAGCGGCTTTTGAAGAGCTCTGAGGCGCTTCTTGCTATTGATGAGTCCACTACTATTAAATCGCCCAAGGCACGACGGACAAAGGCCATTATCAGGATAGGCGAGCTGGCCAAGTATCGGCGGATTTTGACAGGCTCGCCTGTAACTCAGTCGCCTCTCGATTTGTGGGCGCAATGCCGGTTCCTCGACAAGGATCTATTGGGCGACGTGGGAGACAACTACTACCAGTTCCAGTATCGATACGCGGTTATGAAACGGCGCCAGTTAGGCAGCCACTCCTTTAATTTGGTAGTGGGCTATCGAGATTTAGATAGGCTGTCATGGCTACTGCGGAGTTTCAGCAGTCGCATTCGCAAGGATGAGTGCCTGGACTTGCCTCCCAAAATCTACACGCAGAGAAGCATCGCACTCAGCGACGACCAAGCGCGGATCTATAATGAATTGAGAGAGTTCGCACTGGCGCGAATAGATGATGACGAGTTCATGACGGTTGACAATGTCATGACGCAGTTGCTGCGCATGCAACAAGTCCTGAGCGGACACACAAAAACAGACGGTGGTGACCTTATAGATATCAAGGATAACCGGCTGGACGAGTTAATGGCCTGTCTAGATGAGTCTGATGGGAAGGCAATTATCTGGTCGCGCTTCCGCTACGATGTTAAACGCATTAGTCAAGCGCTAATCAAAAGGCATGGAGCGGATTCCACAGTTATGTACTTCGGCGACACTAGTGACGAAGAACGGACTGAGGGTATTGAACGATTCCAGAACGGCAACGCTAGGTTTTTTGTAGGTAACCCACAGACGGGCGGATACGGGATTACGTTGACGGCAGCTCAGAACGTTATTTATTTTAGTAACTCGTTTGATTTGGCCGTCCGCATGCAGTCGGAAGACCGGGCGCACCGGATCGGACAGAACAAAAGCGTTACGTACGTGGATTTTATTGCGGAGGGCACCATTGACGAGAGAATTGTCGAGGCTCTACGCAACAAGATGAATATCGCCAGCGAGGTGTTGGGCGAGAATCTGAGAAAGTGGTTAACTAAATAGGAGAATTGAGATGGTTAAAGCAACAGAAGATAAGCGCCGGTTTAGATCAGTGGCAGTTCCGCTCGAGGTGTGGAGCGATTTATGGGAGATGGCAAACGCTAACCACCGTTCGCCGGCACAGCAGATTGCATTCTTAGTAACGCTTGCTAAGGATTTTCCATCCAACAAGAAGACCATGGAGTTCTACGCACGACACATCATTCCGACGGATCTTAAATCTCATGAATGACCTAGACCGCTTCTACGAGGAAGTTTGTAACTTGACCGAAGAATTTAAAGGAGAAGTGACTCCAGTTGCTAGGACAGTAGCTCTGTTTCGAGTTGCCATTGAGTATGGGGCCGCACACATTGGGGTTAGCACATTGGGGTACATGATGAGTCGGCTGCTCGCGATCACACTGGGAGTAAGTCAAGGCTCAAGCTACACTAGTTACGATTCTATTCTCGAAGAGTTCGACCCCGACAAGGTCAAGACGAAGCATTGATGAAACCACCAGTTCCAGATCATTGGTCTCGCATTTTATTGGAGATTCGAAAGGAATCCAAGATTACTCGAGTGGGGCTTTCTGATCGATCTGGAATTGGTGAATCAACCATCGAAAATTACGAGAAGAGGAAAATTATAGAGCCGTCTATCTATAAGGTCGAAACCTTGCTGGCGGCCATGGGTTATGACCTCGATGCATTGCTTGTGGTGCCAGATGATGAGAATCCCACCGTCATACGTAAAAACAAAAAAACTATCTTCGAGCTCTAACGTAGAGCTCGGCTATTTTGATTATGTGCTGAGACTCACCCCTCAAGATATCAACCGGGAAGCACCCGCGGTCACCAAAGGTCGGACCCTCCTCGCCCTCCTCAATGTAGCTGGTAAACGTTCTGACGAATTTCTTGCCCTCGTGCTCAAATATATCGAACACAAAACCCTCTGTGACTACCTCTGCACAACGGAACTCCCGGAACTCTCCTACATCCGCCCAAGATGAGTCACCAGTGATGTCGTACCAGTGCAGTGTTACTCGAGGATACTTGACCCCATCAATCTCGATGTGGGGGAAAATAATCGGCGTGGCCATAGCTACTCGCTTCCCGGTCCCGTTTGTACGATCCCCTTCCCTTCTTGGAAGGAACTATTCTCTGACAGAATTGTCGTCCTCTTAAAGATGCCGCAGGAGGAGAGCGGCGCTTAATCTTCTTCATTGTCGTTGACTTCTCGTTTGATGTCACCAAAAAGCCCACGCATCTCTGGGCAAGCCTCACTGAGCACAATAAGAGCGATCTCTTGATGCGAGAACCCCTTCTGGACCATTCGATGAATAAATTCTTGCGTGCACTGAATCGCCTCTTGCGTTGCTCGTCTCATTTCATCTGTAGAAAACGTGATTGCCTATGCAGCCCTGCCTGTCAAGAGCAGGTGCCCACCACGGCGTTACGTACATCGCGTGATAATGAGTTGCCTCACCTACACCGTTCACTGACACCCACCAGAGCTCAGCACAGCATCAGCCATGAGCTGCGCCAGCTCCCAGAGTTCCTGGTTGGCCGGACGCTCGGGCAACCCGTCACAGTAGTACGAGAAAGCGCACAGCCGGTCTTTTCGCTCGGCACCTTGGTGCACCACCCCGCACACGGTGGACGGGTAACGACGGTCGTCCACGCGGTTCTTAATCACCGCGCCTACGGCCACCATGCCCAGCCAGCCTTCTCCTCGAGCCTCAAAGTACATGGCTTCCGCCATACAGTGCCTCTCCTCCACTGTCACCGCCGGAAAGTCGTCCGCCGCCGCCGCACAAAGCGGGAGCATTAACAACGCTGCAAACAGTTCATTTTTCACTCTCCACCTCCTCAAAGGCAAACGTAAAATGCTTCAACTCCTCATGCACTTTCTCTAGCTTCCACTCCAAATCCTGCACCTGCCTCTGCAAGACCTCAACCTTATCCACAGAGTGCTGGAGGTGCGTTTCATGAAACAGCATCCTAGCTCTCGGATATTTGCCTTTGGTCAGTGCGTCAGGACGCACAACATGCACAGGTATTCCAGCCTTTATCAAAACCTCGTGCATTTGCCTCTGATGCGGAGATACTTTATCCGTCTCAGTCTTCGCCTCCACGCAAAATATTTTTCCCCGATACACCCCCTCGAATGTTTTATCCCGCGAGGGGTGACGATACGTGCCGTCATAACACAGAAAATCCGGCCAACCTTTACGCAAGACCACCATATCCTGTTGTCTTACCAGCCAGTCAT
>Ga0208316_1000301_pt1 | contig 48350 bp, 40 predicted proteins | sample MalvireepMed_231_FD_184240 | JGI IMG/M metagenome (GOLD analysis project Ga0208316, IMG submission 184240) | Marine viral communities from the Global Malaspina Expedition - Malaspina viral metaG DeepMed_231 (SPAdes) (version 2) | ecosystem: Environmental > Aquatic > Marine > Oceanic | place... | reverse complement strand
TTGCCGGTGAGGTCTTTGCCTTCACGCAACTGCTTTAAAGCGGCATCCATGTCGAAATTGGTTTTGGTCATATGTCATCTCTTTTTTGCTTAGTTTAACGAAATGACACAGAATTCTGAACACTACCTTCGTAGAGAGGCTGACGTGCATGACACCGGTATGAAAATCTTCAGCCGCGGTACCAATTTTATCGATCAAATAAACGCGGCTTTCAACTTCACGCTCTTTCCAGACTAACAACGCCGCGATGATGGTAATTATGGCCAGCCCTGCGGCAATAATAAATGAAACCTGACGATTGAGCTTGCGGGTTTGCAACCGGTTATGAAGCGGCACGGTTCGAGCACTCCGCCGATAGGCTGTTTTCCGGAGGTCTCACGAAACCAAATTGGCGCAGATAATTTTGGTACTCCTGTGAGTTCATAAATTGCTGTTGAGCCTGTTGGGCGCGTTCTAGTTTTCTATGAAGACGGTGCGAAAATAAAAATGCCGGGCCTAAGGCCTCGTCTTTTAGTTCTTCGATAGCCAATACCTCAACAGTGTTCAGTTGTTTTTTGCGGTATTCCAGTGTTGGTCGCGTCAACATCAGTGCATCGGCCCTGTCGGTTAATATCATAGAAACGCCGGCCTGCACATCCGGCACTTTTTCCAACTTGTTTCCTAGCTTATGTTTTACCGCTAATGTTTCTTCAATGCTACCTGAGAGCGTGGCGATGTTTTTATTTTTTAAATCGCTGAAGTGTAATGGGTTTGATAGTGGTGAATCATCTTGCACCATCACTGCAGTATGCGTCAACGCCAGCGGCGACAAAAAGCAGCCAAAGGGTTTACGCTGCTCGGTTACGACAAGACCGGCCGCAATGACATCGACGCGATTGGACAGCAGCGCCGGTAGTAGCTGCTCAAACGTCATCATCACCCATTCGACTTTATCGTAGCCCAGTGGCTGGATCATGTTGCGAAGCGCTGCGGGGAACAGCCCGTTTACTTTGCCTGTTTCGTCATAGTAGGCATAAGGCGGCTCATTCGTGTAGCCTGCCACCAAGGTTTTCTTATCGCTTTCTGGTTGTGACGCAGACGGACTTAACGACTGAATGGCGAGTAAAGTCAGTGTTGCGACAGCGAGAAAAAATAAGACAAAAAAATAACTTCTTTGCTTCATAGGCATCCGTTCCCTGATTCGCTGTGTTTGTTCTCTGTCATAATCAGTTAATGACTTTGATCTGAATCACTCTTTATTTTAGAGCTGTTTGATTTATTGTAGAATCCGTAGATTTACGTAAAACCTAGCCATAAGTAAACCTAAAATTTATTTGTAGGTTTACTGAACTTTTTTTAACCAACCTTCGTTTTGTAATTCGGTAATATAAACGAAGGCAGTATTTATGTTATTTAAACGTTCCAACCCTTATCAGCAAGCCCTTGCTGATTCAATATTCGCTGTTGTTAACATCGACGACAGTAATTGTATTACGTTTTTCAACGCCTCAGCTGAGGAACTTTGGGGCTATCGTGCCGAGGAAGTGTTGGGGAAAAACGTGGCGATGCTGATGCATGAAGACGTCGCACGTCATCATGACGGGTATGTTGAACGGCACCGTAGCACCAATCAAAACCGCATTGTCGGGACGACGCGCGAAGTACCCATTCGACATAAGCAGGGGCACACCGTTTACGCGGAACTGTCGTTATCGAAAGTGAATATTGGTGGCAAGATTCATTACACCGGTTTTGCTCGCGATATAACCGAAGAGCGTGACAATCGAGAAATCCTGAATCAATCGCTTGAACAGGCTCAAGACGCCGTCGTAATCATTGATGACTGCAATAATGTGGTCAGTTTTAATCGCGCTGCAGAGAAACTATGGGGTTGCCAACGCGATGAGGTACTCGGAAAGAATGTAAAAATGCTCGTGCCCAGTCATGAGCAAAACCACCACGACGGATACATCGATCGCAATCGTGAGACAGGACACGATCGTATAGTTGGCCAGGCGGTTGAACTACAAGTTCCGCGTTTTGATGGCTCTAGCGTTTGGGCATCCGTATCGCTGTCTAAAGTGGACATGGGAGATGGACGCTTGTATTACACCGCCTTCTTGCGAAATATCGATAAAGAAGTAAAACGGCGTAAAGAAATCGAAATGTTGTCGTTGGTAGCCAATGAAACGGAAAACGCCGTGGTGATTACGGATCGCACAGGAGTGATCGAGTACGTCAACAAAGGTTTTACCAAAATGACCGGCTATGAATTAGCTGAGGTCAGAGGCAAGAAGCCTGGTGATTTTTTACAAGGTCGAAGAACTGATAAGGAAACCGTAAAAAAACTGGGTCAGGCGATTGCCGGGCAGCAGACCATTTACGAAGAAATACTGAATTACGATAAGCAAGGAAGCGCTTACTGGGTGAGCCTGTCGATCAGTCCGGTGATTCGTAACGGACAAGTTGAGCGTTATATCTCTATTCAGACGGATATCACCGAAAGCAAGCTAAGCCGAGATGAATATAACGCCAAAACTCGAGCAATGGAGTCCGCGCTGGTCAGTATTGAGTTTCTCCCATCAGGAGACGTTGATACAACCAATACGTTGTTCTCGAAATCTTGTACCGATAGCCCGGTAGCAGTAGCAAAGCGGCTTTGGGATGCGCTTGATGCAGAAACAATCGAGCAAGCAAAGCACACGGGTATGGCCGAGGAAAAGGTGACCTTTTTTGAACCAAGCGGGGTGTTCCGCGCTATTGACGGGCGCTTATGTCGGGTTAACGACCGGAACGGAGAAATCGCCAAATTTGTTCTTTTCGGTGTAGATATTACCGCTCGGCAGCAAGCGCAAGAGGAGACCAAAGCAACGTCTCAAGCGCTGGTTCAATCGACGCAAAGAATTACCCAGTTTGTCTCAACGATCAATAGTTTGTCGGATCAAACCAATCTATTGGCATTGAATGCAGCCATCGAAGCGGCAAGGGCCGGAGACGCGGGGCGAGGGTTTAGTGTGGTTGCTGACGAAGTAAGAACGTTGGCTAACCGTTCGTCTCAGGCTGCCACCGAAATAACGGACGTCATCAGCAACAGCGAACAACAGATCGATGAACTTGTTGCAGCGCTCGCGAGGTTGGATTAATCATGCTCGAGAAATTGGCTGCCCTGACGCCAGGGGCTTTTTATCGCTACGTAATGCCATCGGATGGTGAGCACTATTTTAGTGAGCTTGGGGAAAGGATAGAGAATTTCATTGATGTACCGCGTGACGAGCTGTATCGACGCGCGGATGCGTTGTTCGAGTTAGTAGAAGATCAACAGCGACAGATCATCATGACTCAGATAGAAAAGTCTCGCTGCAATTTGTCTGAGTTTCACCACGTGTTTTGTGTCACATCAAGAGCGGGCAATAACGTTTGGCTTGAAGCTCGCGCTATGCCAGAGCGTGCAGATGACGGTACGGTGGTATGGACAGGGTTTGTATTTGATGTCACAAAACGAGAGGTCGCTTTTGATACGCTGCAAAGTTTATTGCAAAATGCTGAACTGATCTTGGATAACATGCTGGACGCGATCATTACCACTGACGGTGATGGCCGGATAGTATTCGTTAACAAAGCAACCGAGGACCTGCTCGGTTACCAACAAGCGGAACTCAAAGAAAAGAACATAACATGCATTATGCCCGAACATCATAAGTCAAAGCATGATGGCTACATGCAGCGTTATCAAATCACTCAGCAACCTTATATTCTTGGCAGTCGTCGCACACTCGAAGTGGTATCAAAGAATGGCCAGACAATCCCGGTTGAACTGCGCATCTGTGAGTTCCAGCAAGCTGGTCAGAAGCGGTTTATGGGAACGCTTCGCGATCTGCGGCCCTTACTGGAAACTGAAAAAGCGTTAGCCAAAGTACGTACACGTGACATGTTAACCGGGCTGAGAAATCGTTCTGGTTTATTGACAAAACTCGCAAGTTGCCTCAATGCAGACGATACCGATAGTACTGCTGGTTTTTGTCTTCTGGTGTTAGACATTGATGATTTTCGGTTTATTAACGAGGGCTTTGGTGTTTCCTCTGGAGATGCTGTCTTGCTTGAGATTGCAGAACGTCTGCGTCAGTTTGACCAGGAAACGTTGTGTCTGGCACGGATCCAAGAGGATGAATTTGCGATTTTAGTGCGCGGTATTCATAGCACTATGATGGCTGAACAGTTTTTCGAAAAATTAAGGCAACAGTTAGAAGCCCCTATCATGTTAGGCGGACTGGCTGGTTCATTACGTTTTTCCGGCGGCGCCTGTTTGTTGGTTGCTAAAGACATGAGCGCCGAAGACGTGCTACACAATAGTGAAATTGCAATGGGGCTTTCGAAACAGTCACTAAGAGGGCAGTTGACCATTTATGAACAGTCTTTTAGCGAAAGTTATCGCAGTTCCGCGTTAATTGATCAAAAACTGAAATCACCGCTACTGTTCAGTGAGCTGTTTCTGGAGTTCCAGCCACAACTGCAGGCCAGCGGTGTGACCTTGGGCTATGAAGCGCTCATTCGCTGGAAAAGCGACGGTGTTCTGATTCGGCCGGATGAATTTATCCCAATTGCGGAGCGCAACGGTACCATTCTTTTGATTGGTGAATGGCTAATGGAGCAGGCTTGCCTTTTTCTAAAGTCCTTAACTCAGCAGGGAGACAACGATACCGTCCGTTTGTCGATCAACATCTCTCCGATACAGTTTCAGCAGGCAAACTTTGTAGAAACGGTGCTTGAGCCTTTGGCAAAACATGATATTGACCCGAAGCGACTGCATTTGGAGCTGACGGAACGGCTGTTAATTGAGAGTACGGACCATATTGTCGAAAAAATGTCGGCACTGAGTGCAGCAGGTATTACCTTCTCATTAGACGACTTTGGCACCGGCTACTCATCATTGGCTTATTTAAGCCGACTGCCTCTGAGTGAACTAAAAATTGATAAAAGTTTTATTCGAAGCCTGGAGCCACAGCATCGTAACTATCAAATTGTTCAGGCAATCATAAAGCTATCGCAAAGCCTCGGGCTCAATGTCATTGCGGAAGGGGTTGAAACAGAAAGGGAATTGGAGAGTTTAAAGCAGCTCGGTTGCTTTCATTATCAGGGGTATTATTTTAGTCGCCCGATGCCCGGCAATGCCATTTTTACCAAGCGCTAAATGTAATAAGAGTCCTCGCCATCTTGAGCTAGTTGTTATAGCGTAAAAAGACATTAATTCAGATGAGAGAATCATGAAAAGTTACCTAATTTTACTACTGACGGCAGGCTTTGCCACCACCCTCTCGGCCACGGCATTCGCTTCGGAGGAAACACAAACCACCTTAAACGCTTACGCGGCAGGCTATAAGGCTAACTTCACCTGCAGTGCGGTTTTTAATGGTGGCAAATCAACGGTGCAAATAGAAGAAGATGAACTCACCGGTATTTACCCGTTGATTGCCGATGCCGTTCATCAACTTGACGCCTCAATTAATACCGAGCAGCGCTGGGTGCGGGTGGCTTATGATGACGGTAAGCGGGAACGCTACTCGGTTTGGCGGCCACGGCTCGGGTGTGTGGATTTACCCGTTGGTGCGAGCGCTGACAGTATCAAAAAAGTCTATCGCCCCTTTACCAAAGATACTTCTGCGCAGCCGGATAGCGGTGCGCCATGGCAGCATCATAACGGTGTCAACCAGGCAACCGGCAATCCGCGTTTAGATGCAGTGATTAAGCAAGCTTTTAGCAAACATTACGGAGACGGTGCGCGTACGTCTGCGGTGTTAATTGCAACACCGGATAAGATTCTGGCGGAGCATTACAAACAAGGATTCACGCCGGAAACCGCCCAACGCACCTGGTCGGTTGCGAAAAGTATCGGTGCCAGCGTGATCGGGGCAGCGGTGCAACAAGGCATTGTCACAACCAAACAGAAAGCGGGTCTCGAGAATTGGTCACATCCACTTGATCCGCGTCAGCATATTACTCTGGAAAATCTGTTACATATGTCTTCCGGACTGGACAGCAATAAGGCAGGCAACCGCACCGATCGGGTCTACATGGGCGGAGGTCTGGTGAGCGATACGGCAACCGAAACCGCGCTGGAAGTTGAACCGGGTTCCCGTTGGAAGTATGCCAATAACGACACCATGCTGGCGCTGAGAGTCCTGCGCGAGGCCATGGCAAGCGAAGAGGATTACGTCAAATTTCCCTACACATCGCTGCTCGATAAGATCGGTATGCGTCATACGTTTTTGGAAACCGACTGGCAAAACGACTTTATCCTGTCGTCACAGGTATGGACTACGTCGCGAGATTTAGCGCGGTTGGGCGTATTGCATTTACAACAAGGTAAATGGCAGGGCGAACAGATTCTTCCGGGCAATTGGTTGGATTATATCAGCGAACCAGCGCCGGCACAGCCGCCTGAAAATGCGCCGGGGTATGGAGCGCAGTGGTGGCTGTACAATGAACGTTTTCCAGAACTGCCCGACGATACCATTGCTGCGCGCGGGAATCGCGGCCAGTTTTTGCTGGTCATTCCAAGCGAAAATCTGGTTATCGTCCGTCGCGGTTATGACTTAGCAGGTCAGCAAGGGTTCAGTGAACACGACTTTGCGCGCGATGTGCTACGTGCGTTAAAGCGCGATTAAGAAATTTTTATTACGGTCGATAATAAGCTCTATATAACAATAAAAAAGTGGCTGGGTTATGCAAATAAAAGGCTCTTTGCAGCGTAAGCTGATTATTTCTATTTCTGGTGTGTTGGTGGTGCTACTGGCCGCTTTTGGTATTTTTGTCACGCAAACCATTGCCGAACTGACGCGCGACAAAACAGAAGCCCAGGTGGCGGAACTGATAGAGCTCAAGGCTGCCGAAATAAAGAGCTTTTTTGCTGAACGCGCACGTATTCCGTTATCGGTACTGACTGACCCGCGGGTAACAGACTGGCTTGCCAGTTATGATCAGCGTGGTAAAGATCTATCCACCGATGATACGTACCAGTCCATTACGCGGACCTTTCAGAATCTGGCCAGTAATGACGCCACCATCAAGTCGGTGTTTATGGGCTCAGCCAACACCTATGAATACCTTTATGAACAAGGACGCGTTGGTGTGGACACTTCAGGGCCAGATGCCGGCGATCCGTCCAAGGGTTATTTCACCAATCAGCGTCCCTGGTGGCATCAGGCGATAGAGAAGGACCGTTTGTACCTAACCTCACCGCAAGTGGATGCAACGGATGGTACGATTTCTTCGGTACTGCAAATGCCAATCAAAAACGCGAGCGGTGAATTATTAGGCGTTGGTGGTGTTGATATTCTGATCACTACCATTGCGGATTTGGTCGATGGCATTAAGTATCAGGGCGACGGCAAAGCTTTTCTGGTCAATGAAGAAAACCAGTTGGTGTACTTCCCAACCGAAGATGTTGAACTCGATTTAAACACGCCGATTGGCAAGCTCGATGGTATTTATGAACGCGCTCTGGATGTGCCGACCGCGGGTTTTTCCGCATTAGCCGAGGCGATGACACAAGAACCCCGGGGGAGCGGTATTGAAGTGACCTGGAAAGGCCGCGATTATCGTGTTTTCTATGTGCCTATCGCATCGCAACAGCCTTATATTGACTGGCAGCTCGGGTTGTTGGTGCCCAGCTCAATGATTGAGTCCCCAATTAGTCAGGCTCGCTGGTCATCCTTTGCAATCTTAATGCTGATTATCGTGGTGCTGACGTTGGTGACGTATTACGTTTCGATGAAGGTGTTCAAACCGGTCAAACAAATTGCTGCGGCGATGGAAGATGTCGCTCAGGGCGACGGTGATTTAACGCGTCGGCTGAATATTGATTCAGACGACGAAGTGGGCAGTATGGCGCGTGCGTTTAATCGGTTCTCAGATCGCATTCAGCAACTGATTGCGCACGCTAACCAATCCTCTGAGCAGGTCTCCGAGGCTGCTGATAGAGTGTCAAAAACGGTGAATGAATTTAACCGGGAAATGCAAAATGAGCAGCAGCAACTGGAGCGTATCGTAGCTGCGGTTCAGCGCATGAATGCCGCCAGCGATACCATCAATGACTATGCCGGCGATGCCACTCAGGCGGTGGAAGAAGCGGCGGATTCGGTGGCCGTTGTGGCGAATAACTCTCACAAAACCCAGCAAGTGATCAGTAACGTTTCGAAATCCATCTCAAGTGCAACCGAGGCGGTACAGAGCTTAAATGACGATGTCGGTAACATCAGTACCGTGCTTGATGTCATCACCGGGATTGCCGAGCAAACCAATTTGCTGGCGTTAAACGCGGCGATAGAGGCTGCCCGTGCCGGTGAGCAGGGGCGAGGGTTTGCGGTGGTCGCCGATGAGGTGCGAACACTGGCCACGCGCACACAGGAATCAACGGACCATATTCAGGCGACGGTAGAGAAGTTGCAGCGCGGTGCCAATAAGGTGAAACAGGCGATGGAGCATACTGACGCGATGAGCGACGACGGAGAGCAGCAGGTAGAGCGTGTGCTGTCAGCCATTACGCAAATCGAGCAGGCGATGCGTAAGGTCACCGATATGAACCGCAGTATTTCTGATGCAACGGGTGAACAAAGCACGCTTGCAGCCGAAGTTAACACTGAGCTGGAGAGTGTTCATAGTTTGACCGAACAAATGGTGGAACACTCCAGCGCAATGCAAGCCGATTTTCACCGGCTGCGTGATATTTCTGCGGAACTGAAAGGCACGGTCGGGCGTTTTAAGATCCAGTGATACGACGTGCTCTTGCCTGGTGCAGTTTTTTGTAGCTGTCCAGCAGTTTCAAATGACGGTCTATCCCTTCCAGGTTCATGCTGGTTGGGGTCAGGCCATAGAACCGGGTGCTGCCGTGAACGGAACCAATGACCGCTTCAATCACGTCTTCACCGTACATACGGCCAAGGTTATAACGGAAGTCGTCCAGCTCCAGTTCGTCATCGAGGGTAATCTCGAGCACCGCTTCTACCGCTCGGTAAAACAGCACTCGCTCAACGGTGTTGTCGTTATACTGCAGGAACATCTCGACGTATTCCTGCGCGTCTTCGTGACGTTGCAGCGCCAGGTAAATCAGTAGTTTTAGCTCAAGAATGGTGAGCTGGCCCCAGACACTGTTCTCATCAAACTCGATACCAATCAGCGTGATGATGTCCATATAGTTGTCCAACTGACTGTCTTCCAGCCGTTCGACCAGATCGCCCAGTTGTTCATCGGACAAACGGTGTAAATTAAGAATGTCCTCGCGGTACTGAAGCGCCACGTTCGTATTGTCCCAGACCAAGTCTTCCACCGGATACACTTCGGAGTAGTCGGGCACGAGAATACGGCAGACCGGCGCGCCTAAATCGTCGTGTACCATGATGTAGGATTCTTTACCCAGTTCGGCAAGAATGCCAAACAGTATTTCTGCTTCTTCTTCATTACTGGAGGCGGTAAAGTCCCATGCGACGAACTCAACATCGGATTTCGCGCTGAAGAAGCGCCAGGAAACCACCCCCGATGAATCAATAAAGTGTTCCACGAAGTTGTTGGGCTCGGTGACCGCCATCGAGTTGAACGTTGGCGGTGGCAAATCGTTTAGCCCTTCAAAACTGCGGCCCTGCAGCAGCTCGGTCAGGCTGCGCTCGAGCGCCACTTCGAAGCTGGGGTGAGCACCAAAGGAGGCAAACACGCCGCCGGTGCGGGGGTTCATGAGAGTGACACACATGACCGGAAACTGACCGCCTAATGACGCGTCTTTTACCAGTACCGGGTAGCCTTGTTGTTCGAGGCCTTGGATACCCGCCAGGATATCAGGGTACTGAGCAAGGACTTCCTGAGGCACATCCGGCAGTGCAATTTCCTGTTCAATAATGTGTTTTTTAACAGCCCGCTCGAAAATTTCCGACAAGCACTGCACCTGAGCTTCGGCCATCGTGTTACCGGCACTCATGCCATTACTCAGATACAGGTTCTCGATCAGGTTGGATGGGAAGTAAACGGTTTCGCCATCGGAGTGACGTACAAAAGGCAAGGCAACGATACCGCGATCGCTGCGACCGGAGTTGGTGTCAATCAGATGGGAACCGCGTAATTCGCCTTCCGGATCGTAGAAAGCACGGGTGTAGTCGTCCAACAAGCCATCGGGAAGTTGATCGTCAGGGCCTGGCTTAAACCACTTTTCATTGGGGTAGTGGACAAACTCGGCGTTCGCAATTTCTTCACCAAAGAACTGGTCGTTGTAAAAGAAATTACAGCTTAAGCGCTCGATAAATTCTCCGAGTGCAGAGCACAGCGCGCTTTCTTTGCTGGCGCCTTTACCGTTAGTGAAACACATATGTGAGGCCGCATCACGAACGTGCAAGGACCAGACATTCGGAACGATATTGCGCCAAGAAGAAACTTCGATTTTCATGCCCAGATCCGCCAAAATGCGGGTCATGTTTTTGATGGTATCTTCCAATGGCAGATCTTTACCTTCAATGAAGGTTTTGCGATCGCCATCGGGATCGATGGTCAGCAGCGCCTGTGCGTTTTGGGTAATACTTTCAACGGCTTCAACATCAAACTCGAGGTCGTTTTCGATCACACGCTTTACTGCGCAGCGCTCAGCCGCACGAATAATTCCGGTACGATCTTTGTCAGAAAGATCGGCCGGTAACTCCACCTGAATTTTGAACAGCTGTTTATAGCGATCTTCCGGATCCACCACGTTGTTCTGCGAAATGCGGATATTCTCGGTGGGAATATCCCGTGAGTCGCAGTACAAACGAATGAAGTGCGCTGCGCACATCACCGATGAGGCAAGGAAATAATCGAAAGGCCCCGGCGCTGAACCGTCGCCTTTATAGCGGATCGGTTGATCAGAGATAACGGTAAAGTCGTCAAATTTCGCCTCAAGGCGCATGTTTTCAAGAAAACGAACGTTGATTTCCATAGGGAGCAGGCTTTCGCTTGTAGTAGTGAACGGATAGTAAGCATGAAAGTGCGGGATTATCCCACACTTTCAGTTATTGATCATTATCGGCGTAGCCGCTGCCAATGGCACTGAAGGGTAATTTCAGGCCTAGCTCGGGAATTTGCAGGGCGATCCATGCCGGAAAGGTATTGCTGTTGGGGCCGGGTATGACCTCATATTCATTGGCCCATGGGTAACGTTCCGCGGCTTGCTCGATTTGCGGGATTAGCTGAGCGGCTTTGGCGCCACTGAGCGACAACAGCTTATCGGGTTTGGCGCCGTACCAGAAGCGATCGGGGGTGGCTGTTTTATAAACGCGCAGGGCGGGGCGGCCGTGTTCAACACCCCAGCCAACCACTTCGTAGACCGTGTATTCAGCAGCATCCTGTGGCTTTACGGCCAGCCAGGTATGCACCGCAAACCAGCCGCGCCAACCAAACGCATCGGCCGCATAAGCTTCGATAACCGCCTCACGTTGCACAGCAGGGTCCGGTGCAATCCCCGCCGGTTCACGCGACGTGTTGCGCCAGTCGCCGGAAGAGCAAGCAATGAGAAAACCGGCGACAATAACAATAAAGGACTGCCTCAACACGTTACACCACGCCCTGCTGTAACATCGCATCGGCGACTTTGCGGAAGCCGGCGATGTTCGCGCCCAGCGCTAAATTCGAAGGATGATCGAACTCTTCGGCGGCGCGCTTACAGTCGCGATAAATACTGCGCATGATGCGTTGCAATTTGTCGTCGACTTCTTCAAAGCTCCATTTCAGCATACTCGCGTTTTGTGCCATTTCCAGTTGACTGGTGGCAACACCTCCGGCATTTGCAGCCTTACCGGGTGCATAGGCGGTATTGCTCTCGATGAATAAGTCGACAGCATTCTGCGTGCAGGGCATATTGGCACCCTCAACAATGTAGCGGCAGCCGTTCTCGAGCAGCGCCTGTGCATCTTTCTCGGTCAGTTCGTTTTGCGTTGCACAAGGGAAGGCGATATCGGCCTCGTAGCGCCATACTTGATGCCCGTCCTCGGGGTAGTCCTCACGAGCGGTATAGTGTGCATTACTGTGAGTTTCTAAATACGCTTCAAGACGATCGTGGTTTTCTTCTTTAATGCGTTTGACGAGGTCCAGATCAATACCGGCTGCGTGGTAAATCGTACCGCTGGAATCCGAACAGGAAACCGGTTTGGCACCAAGCTCGTAGAGTTTTTCCATCGCATAAATCGCAACGTTACCAGAGCCCGAAACCAGGCAGCGTTTGTCATTCATGGATTCATTGTTGTCGCCCAACAAGCATTGTGCGAAATAAACAGCGCCGTAACCGGTGGCTTCTTTGCGCACATGGGAGCCTCCCCACAACGCGCTCTTGCCGGTGAGGACGCCGTCGAAGCGATTGACCAGACGTTTGTACTGGCCAAATAGATAGCCGATTTCACGGGTGCCGACACCAATATCACCGGCAGGGACATCGGTGTTGGGGCCAATATGACGGTGCAGCTCGTTCATAAAGGATTGGCAGAAACGCATGATTTCGCCATCAGACTTTCCTTTTGGATCAAAGTTGGCACCGCCTTTACCACCGCCAATGGGTAAGCCGGTCAGGGCATTTTTAAAAATCTGTTCAAACCCAAGAAACTTAATGATGCCGGCATTAACACTGGGGTGAAAACGCAAGCCACCTTTATAAGGCCCCAGCGCCGAATTGAATTCAATTCGATAGCCCTTATTCACCTGTACTTGACCGTTATCATCAACCCAGGGCACGCGGAACATAATCTGCCGCTCAGGCTCAACTAAGCGCTCGATGATGCCTTGTTCACGGTACTTTGGACGTTCGGAGATAACCGGTTCGATGGATTCCAGGACTTCCTCCACCGCTTGGTAAAATTCTGATTGGGCGGGACTGGTTTGTTTGAGTTTTTCAATCGTTTCTTTAATAAAGCTCATAATGGTCCCTATTTGTGATGCTTGTGGTTGATTGCTTAATTACTACTGTATCCACTCAACTCTGGATTATTTCAATAAAGAAAGATAGGATTTATCACTTCCTGAAACAAAAAAACAACAAGTTAATATAAATATGAATTTAAAAAAACCGGTATTAGGGATTCTCAGTGTGGGCGTTGCCGCAGTCTTAGTTGCGCCTCATTTTATTGGTCAGCAGGCGGAGCAAGATATCAACGCATTGGTCGCAGCGGTGAACAATAACCCGGTGCACCAGCTTGAACTGAAATCTTACCAACGTGGCTGGTTTAGTTCGAAGGCCGTATTTGAACATTCGATGCAAATGGCTGACTTTGATCAAAGCGGCGGCACTAAAATGACAGAGGTTCGCAGTGGTGAAGTGGTGCTGGACTTACAACACGGTCCTGTGTTGACGGACTATGATGCGGGTTTAGGACTGCTGTCCTGGCAGTTGCAGGCGGCCGATGAACGATTAAGGGCAAATTTGACCTGGAATGACGGCGAACCACTTTACCAGATGATTGGCTCGATGAATCTGGTCGGCAGCGGACAGTATCACGATCGGATTGCGGGGCTGGTATACCGCGACGCAGCTAGTGATATGACGATTGAACTTAACGACTACCGTGGTAACGGGGAGTTTGGTGCCGAGCAATTCGCTTACCAAGGGACGAATAAACGATTCCGCGTGGATATTGCCGATGAGAGTGTGCAAATAGATGATCTGACGTTCGCCACTGAAGCAAAGGGCACGCTCGCGGAAGCGTTAAATTCGCAACTGCTGGAATCTGAAGTGTTGCTGAACATTGCAAAGGCATCGACGCCGGCCTTTTCGATGAGGGATGTTCAGCTTGATGCGAAGAGTGAGTTGTCGGACAACGGCGAAACCCTGGATATCAGTTTTGTAACCAATATTAATAACATCACCTCAGCAACCGGCGACTGGAACAACTTAGCGCTAGCGATGGAAATGCGGCGTGTTGATGTCGCCTTTATGCGGGCTTACCAAGAAACGGTTAATGATGCATACAGTGCTGATGTTGAAGAGATGCAAGAGCAATTGCAGGCGTTAATGAAAGAACATTTAGAGCCTGTCGTTGCAGCGGATCCTGAATTTATCATCAGCGAGCTGAGTGGGCAGGCACCGGACGGTCAATTTGACGGCGAGTTATCGGTAAAACTGGCGGAAAATGCGGCAGCAGAAATGGTGAATGCCAGCGGTGATTATTGGTTAAAACAGCTGTTGGCAGAAGGCTATATGCAGATGGATAAAGCCTTGTTACGCAATGCGTTTATCATGCAGTTAGAAACGGCATTGGCGGCTCAAATGCCTAATCAAGATATGCAGTCAGAGCAAATTCAGTCGATGCTGAATCAGCAAGCTGAACAGGTCATTGGTGTCTATTTGCAACAAGGTTTTATTGAAGAGCAAGAGCAGCAGTACCGGAGTGCCATCGAATTACAGAATGGTGTGCTGTTACTGAACGGTAATTCGATTCCTCTTATCTAATCTAGCTGTTAAGGATTGGGGTCCTCAGAGACCCCATTACCTCTAAATTCACCTCATTTTCTGCTCCCGCCTTGATTAAATCTGTATTTTCATAAATTGTTCATTGTGTAACCAGCTTAATTGCGACAAAATGACACAGTGACTTTGCTAGAACGCAAACGAATAAGCATATAACATCACATGTGTTTCCAACCTTTGGAGTGGCCGATGATGTTTAACAACTTTTTACGAATCTCCGGTATAGCCTTACTGTTAACCGGTTCTTCTCTGGCTTTAGCCGGCGATGAACCCTATCAACAAGCGGCGCAGCAATTGCAGCAGCGGCTTGGCAAGGTACTCATGCATACCATTAAGACCGAAGGCCATGTGGCTGCGATTAGGGTCTGTAACGAGCAAGCCCCGCAAATTGCCCAAGCGGTCGGTAGCGATCTTAACTTGGAAGTAGGGCGTACCGCATTAAGGGTGCGTAATCCGAAAAATGCTCCAACAGCACGTCAACGTGACGTCTTGCAACAGTTTGTAGAACAGTGGCAACACACAAAAAATGTTGTGCCAACGGCAACCTATACCAACGATCAAGGCCAGCAAGTTTGGATGCAGGCGATTGTCATGCAACCGCAGTGTGCCGCCTGCCACGGTAGCAATATTGAACCCGCTCTGAAGCAAGCCATTGTTGAGCGCTATCCGGAAGATGCCGCAACGAACTTTGAGGTTGGACAAATTCGGGGCGCATTTGTTGTAAAGTCTTCACAATAACCATGTAATTTATATGGATATAAAGTAGACTGATATTAGTATCTGATGAGGAGTTCTAATTATGGAACTTGATCCGCTGTTACTTTCGCGAATTCAGTTCGCGTTCGTTGTTTCCTTCCATGCTATCTTTCCGGTCTTCACTATCGGGCTGGCATCCTACATTGCCTTGATTTACGGACTTGCCTTTAAAACCAATGATCCCAAGTGGGAGCGCCTTGGTGGATTCTGGACTCAGGTATTTGCGGTTGTGTTTGGTATGGGGGTGGTTTCCGGTATTGTCATGTCGTTTCAGTTCGGCACCAACTGGAGTAACTTTTCGCTGGCAACGGCAAACTTTCTCGGGCCGGTATTGAGTTATGAGGTGGTGACGGCGTTCTTCCTTGAAGCGGCTTTCCTTGGTGTGCTGTTATTTGGCAGAGGCAAGGTACCTAACGGAGTGCATTTCTTTGCCGCGTTGATGGTGTCGATAGGAACCTTCATTTCTTCATTCTGGATCCTTTCAGCCAACAGTTGGATGCAAACGCCGGCAGGGGTTGAGGTGCGAGATGGGATATACCATGTGGTCGATTGGTCAACAGCGATTTTCAATGACTCGTTCTGGTATCGTTTTGCCCACATGGGGCTAGCCTCGTTTCTTACCGGCGGCTTTGTGGTTGCTGGTGTCAGCGCCTGGTTCCTGATTCAGAAGCGTGACACAGAGCTGCACCGTAAAGCATTATCCATGACCTTATGGTTACTGTTGTTATTAACGCCATTACAAGTCTTCATTGGTGACCTGCATGGTTTGAACACGTTAAAACATCAACCGACAAAGGTTGCAGCAATGGAAGGCAATTGGGACACCCAGAAGGGGGCGCCGTTGCTGCTGTTTGCGATTCCGGATCAAGAGCAGCAAACCAACCATTTTGAAGTGGGTATCCCTAAGCTCGCGAGCTTCATTCTCACCCACGACTGGGACGGTGAGATTCCCGGCGTTAAGGAGCAACCTCCCGAGCTACAGCCGAATGTTCCCATTGTATTCTGGTCGTTCCGCGTCATGGTCGCGATGGGGTTACTCATGGTGCTGGTCGCTGTGATTGGGTTGTTCTTGCGTCGTAACCGCGCATACATGCACAGCCGCTGGTATTTGCAAACGCTGCGACTGATGACGTTGAGTCCTTTTATTGCCGTCTTGGCGGGGTGGTTTGTTACTGAGGTTGGACGAGCGCCTTATTTGGTCTACGGACAAATGACTCAGGCTGAGGGACTGACTCCGTCGCTAACCGGCGGTATGGCGCTGTTTACTCTCATTGGCTACTTTTTGGTTTATGCCTGCGTGTTTGCTGCGGGTGCCTATTACCTCACGCGGGTCATCCGTACAGGTACTGAGGGCACGGAACAGCATGATGACGATAAACATCGTGCCAAACGTCCGCTGTCTGCCGCAGAAGCCAGTTTTGATTAAAGGTGATTGCAATGAGTGAACCGATTTTTGATTTAACCTATATTTGGGCCGCTATCATCGCCTTTGGCGTGATCATGTACGTGCTGATGGACGGTTTTGACCTGGGGCAGGGTATCTTGTTCATGTTTGCACCGAGCGATCACGATCGGGACATCATGATGAACTCGATTGCTCCGGTCTGGGACGGCAACGAGACCTGGCTGGTGCTCGGCGGAGCCGGGTTATTGGCTGCGTTTCCGCTGGTTTATTCGATATTTCTGCCGGCGCTATACATTGGTGTTTTTCTGTTACTCGCCGGACTGATATTCCGCGGTGTGGCGTTTGAGTTCCGCTTTAAAGCACATTCTTCCCGTTACCTATGGAACTGGTCATTTGCCATAGGTTCAACGGTAGCTGCCTTTGCGCAGGGTGCGGTAGTGGGTGCTTACATTCAAGGCTTCGAAACGGAAAATATGCGCTATGTTGGTGGTGCTCTGGATTGGTTAACACCATTCACGGTGCTGACCGGGATCGGTCTGGTGGCCGGCTATGCCTTATTGGGAGCGACCTGGCTGATAATGAAATCAGAAGGCTCAACGCAGCAGTGGGCGTATAATCTGGTGAAACCGTTATTGGCTGTGGTGTTGTTGATTTTCGTCGTCATCAGTATTTGGACGCCTTTTGTTGATGAATTTGTCGCTAACCGCTGGTTTGACGGTGTTTCACCCATCTGGCTGCTGCCGATCCTCGGTTTAGCCAGTGCGTTCTGGATTTACCGCTCCGTCAGTCAACGCCGTGAGGGCACGCCGTTTGTGGCAACGATGGCGTTGTTTGTGTTCACTTACTTAGGCTTGTTGGCCAGCAAATGGCCTTATGTGGTGCCGCCAAGTTATACACTGGCCGATGCCGCATCGGCTCATGAGTCCCAGTTGTTCCTGCTGATTGGCTTACTGTTCGTGATACCTATCGTGCTGGTTTACACGGCATGGACCTATTGGGTATTCCGCGGCAAAGTGAAGGCCGATCAAGGTTATCATTAAGGATACCCGATGAGTACAGTTGCGGCGTCTGCGCACGCTTATTTGCAGCAACTTGCGCGGACAGTAAAGCGCCCCATTATGTGGGCGTTTTGTTTTGGCTTAATCAAAACCGCTGTCATCGTTATTCAGTTGGCAATCGTGGCTTCGCTGGCTCATGAACTCTTTGTGCATGGACGAGGGCTGTCGTCTCTGTTGCACCTGTTTATTTGGTTGGTGGTGTTCAGTTTTGCCCGCGCGGGTATCGGGCTACTGCAAAATGCCTGTCTACGGTTGGCCACACAGACGGCAAGCCACCATGCGCGAACGCGGTTGCTTACCCGTTGGCGTCGGCAAATTGATGGTGGGGCGCAGCTGTCGGCTGCCGACGGAGCGCTACAGTTAGAACCCATTGAGTCATTAAAGGGCTATTTTAGCCGCTATCTGGTGCAGCAGTACTTGGTGTTTGCCTCGCCGCTACTCATCTTAATTGTCTGTTTTTCACTGAATCCTGTGGTTGGCGGACTGCTGTTATTATCCGGCCCGATCATTCCGCTGTTTATGGCGTTGGTCGGGATGGGCGCTGAGCGTTTAAGTCAAAAACACGCGGAGCAAACGTTTGCGTTAAGTCGTACCTTTACGGACAAGCTACGCAACGTGATAACGCTTAAGTTATTTAACGCCGGTGATGCGGCTTTGCAAGATGTCGCTGAAGCCGGTGAGGGTTATCGCAAAGCCACCCTGTCGACGCTAAAAGTGGCGTTTCTGTCGTCGGCGGTGTTGGAGTTTTTTTCGAGTGTGGCAATTGCCGGGGTAGCACTGTACGTTGGCTTTGGCTTACTGGGTTACATTGACTGGCTGGGTGCGGATGAACTGACGTTGTTCAGCGGTTTACTGGTGCTGTTGCTGGCGCCGGAATATTTTGCGCCGTTACGACAATTCGCGCAAAGTTATCACGACCGCGCCGCGGCCATTGGTGCTGCAACTCTGCTGTGCGATCCACAACAAGCCCCTAGCTCTGATGGACAGCCCGCCGTTAACACGGGGTTGCCTGAGGGCTTGTCGTTTCGCTGGCAGAACTTATCGGTCACCTTAGCCGAAGGTAAACGCATAACTTATGGGGATGGCGAGATAGCGAAAGGCAGCCTTTGCGCAATCAGTGGTCACTCCGGTAGCGGAAAAACCACCTTGCTCAGGGTATTGCTGAAGCAAATGCCCTATCAGGGCAACCTGATTTGTACCACGGAGATGTCACGTGGGGTGGCTTACTTTGCGCAACAGCCGTTTCTGATCGCAGGCAGTTTACGCGATAACATTAATCTGTTTGAACGTCACAGCGACGACACCATCATCGAAGGTTTGCGCCAAGTCGGGCTGGGGTATCTGCTGACGTCTTTGCCCGAAGGGCTGGCAGCTAAACTTGGCGAAAAGGGACGCGGTCTGTCCGGCGGTGAACAGCGTCGCATTGCGTTGCTGCGCTGCGTGCTGTCAGAACGGCGGATTGTCATCGCCGACGAGCCCACTGAGAACCTGGACGACGTGTCTGCTGAGGTCATTTGCGACTGTTTAGTGGATTTAGCCGCAACGGGTAAAACCGTTATTGTTGCCACTCATGATCCGAAACTGTTGGCGCGGGCAACTCATGTGATCGAGGTGACGGCATGATACGAAGGGACTGGCGGTTTTTGCGGCCGTGGCTAAAGCAAGTAAAAGGTACTCGTTGGTCGTTGTTATTAGGCCTGTTGCTGGCCTTGGCAACGGCACTGTTCGGAATTGGTCTGTTGTCGCTTTCAGGGTGGTTTATCACTGCGGCGGCGCTGTATGTGGCCTTTGATATTTATTCGCCCGGTGCGGGGATTCGGTTCTTTGCGATAGCACGCACCGTCAGTCGCTACGTTGAGCGGTTGGTTAATCATGATGTCGTGCTTGCCTTGCAGGCTCGCTGGCGAGTGGCTCTATTTAAACGCCTGCAGGCACAGCCGCTGGGTCGTTTATTAAGATTGCGTGTGGCGGATGCGGTGCAGCAATTGACCCGTAATTTGGATGCGTTGGATAACCTGTTGTTACGGCTACTGCTACCGGGGCTCGTGTTTACCATCGCCTCATTGTTGCTGGCGTTGTTCTGGAGCTTTTATAACCCAGTGTTAGCCGTGCTCGCCATTGGCGGCTGGCTCGCGGTATTGCTGTTTAGTGTGCGGTTAGCCGCAACAACGCGAACGTTGGCGGTACAACAGCTGCGCGTTGCAGAGCGTTTACGGCGCAGTGCCATGAATACCACAGAGTCCATAACCGAGCTTATGGCCTGGAACGTTTACCCGGACTATGAGCAGGCGTTATTGCAACAGGCTGATAGACAAGAGCGGCTTGATAATCGGCAGTTGTTACTGCAGCACCGGTGCCTGTATAAGGTCGAAATTTTTGCGCAGTTGCTGTTTTTACTGGTACTGGGCTTGGTTATTACTGAGTTCGAGCAAGGGCAGCTTATGAGTGCGGAGGTGATTATGTTGTTGCTCTCGGCATTCGCATGGCAGGAGCTGGCAACCGAGTTACCGACACAATGGGGTGGTTACGGAAAAACCTTAGCAGCGGCTAAGCGCTTGCTCAGGTTTGCCGGGCAAAATGAGCCGGAGCCGGCAACGGATGCAGCGCATTCCGGGGGCAACAAGTTTGCTCTGATACTGGAGCAGGTTCGTGTAATGCAGGCTGGACGGATGGTGGTAGACAATGTGTCGGCACACCTGCAAGCAGGTAAGGTGCATTGGATACAGGGGGCATCCGGTATCGGTAAAACCACACTCGCCGAAGCCATTATGGGCTGGCGACCGCTGCATAGCGGCTCAGTTAGCCTACGACCAGCGGCCAGTACCGATGCGCACGTTGGCTACCTTACCCAGCAAAGCGAAATGTTTGATAACACCTTGCGCGCCAATCTGAACCCGTCCCGGCAACGGCTGAGCGATCAGGATTACTGGCAGGTCTTAAAGCTGCTGGAGCTGGATAGTCTGATCAGCAGCTTACCGTTAGCGTTAGATACGTTGGTTGGAAGCCGCGGAGTTATGTTTTCCGGAGGACAACGGCGGCGACTGGCGCTGGCACGGGTGTTGCTCCAGAATCGGCCGATTCTACTGCTTGATGAACCCTTTGCCGGACTTGAACGACCGTTGGCGAAACGTCTGTTAGAGCGCTTAGTGAAAGCCTATCCCGATAAAACCTGGCTTATCATTAGCCACATTGGGCCGCAACAGCTGAATAGCCCGAACGTGCCTGATGGGGAACGAATTCAGTTAGCATCTTACTAAAAAAAGCGGCGACTACCGGAGAGAGTGAGTAGCCGCCGCTGGGTTGGGAAAGCGTTATTTCTTGTCTTCGAAGTTACAAGCGTCAGGCGCGCCTTGAGGCTCAGGGCGATGACTTAAGTGTTTGGGTTTTGCCAACCACTTTTTTCCTTTTAACATGACGTCCCAATAGAGCCATGGCAACATTTTTTCTTTTAACAACCAAGCCAGCCTCGAGGGTTTGGTGCCGTCAACGAGCCAGGCTGGGAAGGTAGGTTGTAACTTGCCGCCATAACCAAATTCAGCTAATACGATTTTGCCGCGCTCTACTGTGAGAGGGCAAGAACCATAGCCTTCGTAAACCGCCATTGCCGGTTTACCGGCAAGTGTTGATAACACGTTTTCAGCCACAACCGGCGCTTGTTTTCGAACCGCAGCCGCCGTTTTCGCATTGGGTGCATTTGCCACGTCACCAACGGCATAAACGTTGCCATAATGTTTGTGTTGTAATGTTTCGGGACTGACGTCCACCCAGCCCGATTGATCCGCCAACGGACTGTGCGAGATAACATCCGGAGCCTTTTGTGGTGGGCATACATGCAACATATCGAATGATTTCTCTACGTTGGTGATATTACCGTCGTTGTCCGTTACGGCAAAGGTTGCTTTTCGATTGGGGCCGTCAACGGCAATCAGATTATGCTGAAAGCGTAATTGAATACCATAGTCGTCGACATATTTCTGTAGCGAAGGGACGTACTCTTTGACACCAAATAGCGCGGCACCGGCGGTACAAAATTCAACATTAATGTCGTTCAAGCGTCCACTGCGTCGCCAGTCATCACAGGATAAATACATTGCCTTTTGTGGCGCCCCGGCACATTTGATTGGCATCGGAGGCTGAGTAAAGATGGCGTTGCCCTTACGTATTGCCTGCACCAGTTTCCAGGTATATGGGGCAAGATCAAAACGATAATTTGAGGTCACACCGTGCTGTCCGAGGCTTTCTCTTAACCCGGGAATGGCTTCCCAGTCCAACTTCAGCCCCGTAGCCACGACCAAGCTTTGATAAGCGAGCTGATCGCCATTTTCTAACACGATACGCTGTTGGTCGGGCCTAAATTCGCTGACCGCGGTTTGATACCATTTTGCGGCTTTGGGCATGACATCGTGCATTTTTCGCTTGGTCTGCTCGCGCTCGAATACTCCGCCGCCAACTAACGTCCAACCGGGTTGGTAGAAATGCGCGTCTGCGGGTTCCACAATAGCGATATCTGTTTGTGGTTGGCGCTGCAGGATGCTTGCGGCAACCGCTTGTCCTCCTGCGCCACCGCCGACAATAACCACCGTGTGTTTATTGATGGAATAATTGCCGGGCTTATCACTCTCGACGAGCGAAGATTGCGCAAAGCGTTGCTGTAACCGTGCTTGTTGACCTAAAAGATCATAGCCAGCCTGTTGAGCTGTATCGAGTAACGCTTGCGGTGCTAAATGACCTGCTTCTGCTAGTGCCCACAAGGTGCACGAGCGGGTACCGGTGCGGCAATAGGCAAGTACCGGGCCTTTCACCTTAGCCATCAGTTCAGCAAACGCACGGATATCATGGTCGGTAATGTTGCCGGAAATGACCGGTAGGTATTCAAAGGCGATGCCATTTTTTTGCGCAGCTTGTCCGATTTTATCGGCATTTACCTGGTCTTCGCCCTCGTTGTCCGGGCGGTTACAAATAATGGTTTTGAATCCGTGAGAAGCCGCGACCCCAACGTCCTCAATTGAAATTTGGGGAGACACACTGATAAAGGGACTGAGTTTACGAAGTTCCATGCTTGCCTCGACTAAAATAGGTTCAACGGAATTTTGAGATAACGCTGTTGGTTATCCTCTGCCGGTGGTAGTTGACCGGCTCGCATATTGACCTGAACCGAGGGCAAGATCAGCCGGGGCATATCTAATGTCGCATCGCGTTCGGTGCGCATTTTTACAAACTCCTCTTCGGTTTTGCCGCCACCGACATGGATGTTGTGTTGCTTTTCTTCCGCGACCGTTGTCTCAAAAGCATACTCATCCCGGTTCGGCGCTTTGTAATCGTGACACATAAACAAGCGTGTTTGGTCGGGCAATGAAAACACTTTTTGAATGGAACGATAGAGCGTGCGAGCGTCGCCTCCGGGGAAGTCACAACGTGCGGTGCCGAAGTCCGGCATAAACAGGGTGTCGCCGACAAAGGCTGCGTCACCAATGACATAGGTTAAACACGCTGGAGTATGGCCGGGGGTGTGCATTACACGGGCTTCAATATGGCCAATCGTAAAGGTATCACCGTCGGTAAAAAGGCGGTCGAATTGGCTACCGTCACGAGCAAACTCGGTACCCGCATTAAAGGCTTTGCCGAAGGTTTCCTGGACGGTCTTAATGTGTTCACCTATACCTAACTTAGCGCCTGTCTTTTCTTGTAAAAACGGTGCTGCAGACAGGTGGTCAGCATGAACATGAGTTTCCAGAATCCAGTCAACGGTAAGTTGATGATCCTGGATAAACTGTAAAATGGCCTCAGCCGACGTCGTGTTAGTGCGACCAGCGGCATAGTCAAAGTCCAGTACCGAGTCGACGATAGCACAGTGCTTCGAATCTGGATCCTGTACGACATAACTGTATGTGTTGGTTGGTTCATCGAAAAAATGCGTAACGATGGGCTTGCTGATACCTGCTGACATAATTCACACCTCATAATATACATTTTCTTTATATATCTAAAAGCAATAAACATATAACTATGGGTAGAACATACTCTGATTTTGGCAAGGGATCAAATAGCAATAGGGTATAACTAAAGTGTCTATTAGAACGAAACATTTCATCGTATAAATCGATTACTGTAATCGAGGCAGATCAGAGCGGCATCACTTGCGATAAAAACATTATGTTATATGCTTATAACCACATTGATGGTTGCAAATGGCAATAACGGCCAGGAGGTCAAAGATGACAAGCATTATTCGAAAAAGCCCTTCCACAGGTCCGCAGTCGCCGGACGTTTGGGGAATTTATGAGGCTGATACAGGATCAGTGCAGTACATTGTTGCTGACCCAGCAACGAAGAAAGCCGCCTTGGTTGATGTTGTGCAAAACTTTGACCCACGTAGCGCAAGATGCTCGTTTGAGAGCGCCGACGAGGTTTTGCAATTAGCACACGATAACGGACTCACGATTGAATGGGTGTTGGATACGCACCCGCACGCTGATCACTTGATGGCGTCCAACTATCTCAAAGATAAGACGGGCGCGCCCAACGCGATTGGTGAGAAAACCTGTGAAATTGCAAAGCTATGGAGTGATTACTATAACGTACCGGGTTTATTTGAGCCGACAAAAGATTTTGACTATCTGTTTAGTGAAGGCGATACCTTCAAAATTGGTGAACTCGACGTCACTGTGTGGTTGTCACCGGGTCACACTTTGGGTTCGATAACTTACCTTGTCGGCGATGCCGCGTTTGTGCACGACACCTTTATGTACCCGGACAGCGGTACCTCTCGAGCGGATTTCCCGGGAGGTTCATCTAAGGATTTGTGGAGTTCGTTACAACGTATTTTGAGTTTACCGGATGATACCCGGCTGTTTGTGGGTCACGACTATGGCAAAGAAGGTCGGGAAGCGCAATGGGAAGCCACGGTGGCGCAGCATAGACAAAGCAATATTCATTTGTCCGGTGGTGTTAGCGAGCAGCAGTATCGCTCAGTTCGTGATGAACGTGATGCAACTCTGGCACTACCCGACAGAATGTTACATGCACTGCAGGTGAATTTGCGTGCAGGGCAGTTACCCCCGGCCGAGAATGACGGAGAGCATTACTTCAAAATTCCGGCTAATAAGTTTTAATCACAGAGAGGTATGAAAAATGAGCTTACGTATTGGTACTATTGCACCCAACTTTAACATCGAGACAACAACCGGCACCATCGACTTTCATGAATGGGCAAAAGGTTCGTGGACGTTCTTTTTCAGTCATCCGGCGGATTATACCCCGGTGTGTACGACCGAAATGGGGCGCACCGCGCAACTCGCTCCGGAGTTTGCTAAGCGTAACGTTAAACCTCTGGGACTTTCTACAGATACCGTAGAAGAGCATCTAGGCTGGATTAAAGATGTTAATGAAACGCAAAACACGGTTCTTGAGTTTCCTATTGTCGCGGACAAAGACAAGAAAGTGGCTGAATTGTACGACATGATCCATCCGGATGAAGACGACAACGCAGCGATTCGTTCGGTCTATATTATCGATCCGGATCTAAAAATTCGCTTGACCATGACGTATCCAATGACCGTCGGTCGGAACTTTGACGAAATCTTGCGTGTTATTGATGCACTGCAAACGACCGACAAGCAGGAAGTTGCGTGCCCAGCGGACTGGACTCCGGGTAAGCCGGTGATCATTCGTCCTAGCGTATCGGACGACGATGCCAAAGTTAAGTTTCCACAAGGCTGGAAAACACTGCGTCCTTACTTGCGTCTGACTGACCTCAAATAAATCGCGTTACTTGCAGTACAGGGTCGCGCTGACTGACGTCAGTGCGGCCTTTTTTATCGCTTTCATTTAATGAAAAAATAAATTAAAGTAGTTATAACGATATTCAATTAAGGAATATGAGGTAACCATGTTGCTTGCCATTCTCGGTGCTTTGATCATTGGTCTTTCGCTTGGACTGTTCGGTTCCGGGGGATCAATCCTGACGGTACCGGTGTTAATGTACTTGGTTGATATGCCGGCTGATGTATCGATTGCTTCGTCGTTGCTCATTGTGGCTGGTATCAGTTTGTTTGGCTCGATTTCATACATTCGTCGTAAAACCGTCAGTTGGAAGCACTTCTGGGCCTTTGGGTTACCCGGTATGGCCGGCACGTATGGCGGTGCCTGGCTGGGAACTCTGGTGGACAGTCGTTGGCAACTGCTGGTGTTCTCATTACTGATGATTGTGGCGGCGGTATTAATGTGGCGAAGTAAGCCGAGAGCTCCCGATCATGTCACCGCGATGAATTATCCCAAAGTGACCCTCGAGGGGCTTGTTGTCGGTGTTATCACCGGATTTGTCGGCGTTGGTGGTGGCTTCCTGATTGTCCCCGCGCTGGTGCTGTTGGCCGGATTGGCGATGCCGGTTGCCATTGGTACCAGCTTGTTGATCATTGTCATTAAGTCATTGGCGGGCTTTGTAAAGTATTACGCGGTCATGGCGTCCCAGAACGTTGAATTTGACTGGTTGGTGATTGGCTTAATGATTGCCGGGGGTGTTTTTGGGACGGTATTTGGCAGCAAAATTGGGCGGGCATTACCCAAAGAAAAACTGCAAAAAGGCTTTGCAGTTTTCCTGGTTGCCATGGGCATTTTCGTTATCGCGAAATCTGTGCTTTAAAAGTCATCCGCACTGTGCCGCTCGCGTAACTGCTGGTGTTCATCGCCCCAGACTTTATTCACCCGGCGGCCGCGTTTAACCGCTGGGCGTTCGTTAATACGGTTGGCCCAGGCAACGACATGTTTGTAGGTATGGGCCTGTAAAAACTCGGCGGCCTCGTACACTTCGTTCAGGACCAGCGCGCCGTACCATGGGAAAATGGCCATATCGGCAATGGTGTAGTCATCTCCGGCGATGAATTCGTGCTGAGCGAGTTGTTTGTCGAGTACGTCAAGCTGTCGTTTGACTTCCATGGTGTAGCGATTGATTGGGTACTCCAGTTTTTCCGGTGCGTAGGCGTAGAAGTGACCGAAGCCGCCACCAAGCATAGGGGCGCTGCCCATTTGCCAGAAGAGCCAATTTAAGCACTCGGTACGTTTGGCCGGCTCTGATGGTAAGAAGTGGCCAAATTTTTCGGCCAGGTAAAGCAAGATTGAGCCAGACTCAAAAACGCGGGTGGCCGGCTTCGTGGAAACGTCCAGTAACGCCGGGATTTTTGAGTTTGGATTGACTTCGACAAAGCCGCTGCTGAACTGTTCGCCTTCCATGATATCGACGATGAACGCATCGTATTCTGCATCGCTAATACCAAGTTCGAGTAGCTCTTCGAACAGGATGGTAACTTTCTGGCCGTTAGGCGTTGCCAGGGAATAGAGCTGATGCGGATGTTTGCCAACGGGTAACGCCTTATCATGAGTTGCGCCCGCCGTTGGGCGGTTGATAGTGGCAAACTTACCACCGTTGGCCTGATCCGGTTGCCATACCTTGGGTGGCTGATAGTTATCGGCAGACATAAAACCTCCTGTCGTATTAAGTGACCGTCTGGCGTTGTGCCCAACGGGGTTGCAGGTAATCTTTTGATTCAATCACCTGTTGTACCAGCTCAACGGCCTTCCAGACATCATCGAAACTGTTGTACAAAGGGGCAAAGCCAAAGCGAATGAAGTTAGGCGCTCGGAAATCCGCCACCACTCCGCGGGCAATCAATGCCTGACATAATTCGTAAGCGTAATCGAACGCGTAGCTGAGTTGACTACCGCGCTCGTTGGCGGACAACGGTGACAACAATGTCAGCGTCTTGGTGAGCCCTGTTTGTTCGATTAACTCATGAAACACTTGGGTGAGTTGCATACTTTTGGTACGCACTTGCTCCATATCAAGATCGCTAAATAACTCCAGTGAGGCGTCGACTGCGGCCATCGATATCACCGATGGCGTGCCGGCGAGAAATTGTTTAATGCCTTGGTCTGGTGTGTAGTCGGCAGCGAAAGCGAAAGGGTTGCTGTGACCAAACCAACCGGCGACAGGTTGTTGTAAGTTACCCAGCAAGTCGCTGCGAACATACAAAAACGCCGGTGCGCCCGGACCGCCGTTGAGGTACTTATAGGTACAGCCGACGGCCATATCGACCCGCCATTGATTGAGGTGAATCGGCATTACTCCGGCACTGTGCGCCAAATCGACCAAAATTAATGCGCCGTGCTGATGGGCCTTTTGGGCTAACGCAGCAATATCCAGTCGCTTGCCGCTGCGGAAGTTGACTTCGGTAACCATTACCACGGCGGTTTGGTCGTCGATGGCATGCATCAGCTCATCTTCCGCAACATCGACAAATTGGCAGCGCTCACTGCCGAGCAAAGTCTCCAGCCCTTGAGCGATGTATAAATCGGTGGGGAAATTATCGTGACTGGAAACGATACGGTTGCGAACGGGAGTGCCATTAAAGGTGATGGCGGCAGCCAGTAATTTGAACAAATTTACCGAGATAGAATCACAACACACCACTTCCTCAGCGTTAGCGCCAATCAATCGCGCAATTTTGGCCCCGACGCGCTGAGGCAGTGTGACCCATTGATGTTTGTTCCAACTGCTAATGAGGTCTTGTCCCCATTGCTGTCGGGTGGTTTCCTCCACCCGTTCGGATACTCGTTTGGGCAGCGCACCCAGTGAGTTTCCATCAAGGTAAATAACCTCGTCAGGCAAAGCAAATTGGGCCTTGTAGCTCGTCAGTGGATCGTTCTGATCGAGCGTTTTAATATCGTCGACAACTATCATCAGTGGTGTTCCTGCAGGATATCCAGAAGCTGTTTAAACGCCGGGGTTTGAGGGTGTAACCAGTCAAAATGACCGGCATCGGGCAGTACGTTCGGCTGGGCATCCTTGAGTTTGTGTGCGTATCGGTAATGTACAATCGCGTCGTTATCACCCTGCAGTAACAGGGTGTTGGGATGTGCCTGTTTGGTTGACGGGTTGGCCGCTGCGTAGGCGTCCGGTAGCTGCTCGGCGGTGCCTCCCATAAAGTCGACAGTAACGCGTTCGCAGCTGTTATCGCCCGTTGCGTACTCACGGATATCGGTGATGGCTGCCAAACCGATAACGGCGTCAATCTGGTTACGGTAATCCGACTCAGCGCCCAGTAATAACGCCAAATGGCCGCCGGCAGAGTGGCCTGCGACAATTAATGGGCGATTGCTGTCGCGTTGTTTTAACCATTGTGCGAAGCCTTGGCGAATATCGTCATAGGTTTTTGGCCAGCCGCCACCGGTTGCTCCGGTACGCCGATACTCAATGGCAAACACCTGATGCCCTTGTTGTTGCAGGGCGCTGGCAAAAGCGCGAGCATGCTGCACATCATACTGAGACAGCCAGCAACCGCCGTGAATAAAGAAGACATCGGTATAGGCGTTTTCGTTCAGCCAAACATCAATGCGTTGCTGCGCGGATTGGCCATAACTTAGTGTGCTATCCGGTTCCTGACTGGGGTGTGCCAAAACCTCGGCAAAGCTGACGTTTTGCTGGGCGTTGACCGCCGTCGAACCGAGCGCCATCGCCGCCCAGAATATCGTATTACGTAACTTGTGCATGGTCGTTATCGGTTAGTTGCAATAGGTAAACTATACAAGTAACCGCTTTATCGCTCAATCCCGGAGCCACTCAATGCCGCAATTGAAGCACGAATATCCTGGCCGCTGGTCTCCTGGAATACGTGTAAATCAAAGCGGGATAACACAGCATACAAGTGGTCAAATAAATCCGACTGAATGCCTTCATAGACTTCCCAACGGATATCATTGGTAAAACAATAGACTTCCAGCGGTAGCCCCTGAGGTGTCGGGCTGAGCTGGCGCACCATCAGCGTCATACCTTGATGGATTTTGGGATGGTGTTTCAGGTAATTGAGGACATAGGCTCGAAAGGTTCCGATGTTGGTTAACTGACGCGTGTTCATGGGATCTTTGCCTTGCGCGATCAGCGCTCGGTTCCAGTCGTCAATTTCAGCCTGTTTTGAGTCCAGGTAATCACCTAACAGCGACAGTTTTTTCAGAGATTGTATTTGCGCTTCGGAGAGAAAATCGATACTGGTTTGATCGATAAACAGCGAACGCTTAATGCGGCGCCCGCCACTGTCCTGCATGCCGCGCCAGTTTTTAAAAGAATCTGAAATCAGGCGCTTGGTGGGAATGGTGGTGATGGTTTTATCCCAGTTTTGTACCCGCACCGTATGCAATGCCATATCGATGACTTCGCCATCGGCATTAAGTTGTGGCATTTCGATCCAGTCGCCGACTCGGATCATGTCATTGGAAGAGAGCTGAATGCTGGCGACAAAAGACAAAATGGTATCTTGAAACACCAACAGCGTGACGGCACCCATGGCACCAATACCGGAGAGCAGAATAACGGGTGACTTATCGATGAGGGCCGCGATGATCAGTACCGCTGCGATAACGTAGACGACGATCTGGGCAATCTGCAAATAGCCTTTAATTGGCTTAAGGTGTGAGTCGGGCCGACGCATGTAAATTTCATTAGCACTGGTCATCGCCGCACTAAAGGCTCGTGCTAACGTCAACACAATGTAGGCAATGGCGACGTTGCGAATAATACTGACCAGAGTGTCGGGTATGTCCGGCACATAAGCTATGCCGGCTGATAACACCAGTGCCGGCACCACCTGAGCGATTCGACCGACAATTAACTTAAGTCCTACACTGGGGTCACTGCCCAGTTCGGTACGAGACAACAGCCGGGCGATGCCGCGCAGTAAAATGTGCTTAGTGATTAATTGTGAAAACCACACCGCTACGAAAAGGATCGTCAGAGCGGTGGCGGTGTAGGCCCAGTTATGTTGATTGGCCCAGTCAGTAAACCATTGGGGGTAATTCATCGTTGTTGCTCAACCGCCTTTTTCAGATCTTGGCGCAAACCTAGCATAAAAACGACTTCGGCCACGACAAACAAAGGACCAATAGCTAAGCCCATAATGTCGTCCACAAACGCCGGTTTACGACCTTCAAAGTAGTGGCCAATAAACTGAAATACCCAACCAACGACAAACAGGCCAATGCCCCAGGCCAGCCATGCTGTCGTGCTGAGTGCGGCTATGTCGCGGCCTAGGCTAAGGCATAGCCACAGCAGTACGGTCATTAACAGGCCTAGCTTGATATCCAGGCGGATATAAAAAATGACGGCTGCAAAAACAACCAAATTGGCCGGTGTCAGCAGTAAATAGGCAACGGCAAATTCGGGGCGGCTAAGCAGTGTAATTAGCGCGACAACAATCATCGGAATGCCGATAAGATGCGTCAATACATTGCGGCGGTCACGGTGATAGTCGCCGTATTGGGCAAGGTGTTCAGCAACGGTTTTGCTGCTCATGAGGTTTGCTCCATGCGGTTCGGGATAGCGTTGTGTAAAGATTGCAACGTCCTGTGTTCTGTGTCAATTATTGCACCTCAGTCGACCAAGGTCTAAGTTTACTTTTGTGTTTTTTAGCGCACATTGTGTATCGGAGCATAACGTATGCTGGTCTGGGAGTAGGTCGGGTGAATAACGCGTTAATTGCATGGATCGTAGGTATTGCCGCACTAGCCGTGTCGTTAGTACAGCTGTTGTGGTTGAATCATCTCATGGTAACGGTGGTACTGCTGCCGTTGCTCTTTTTAGTGGTCGGCTGGACGAGTTTTTGGTGTGCACGAAAGACATCATCGATACCCATGACGACGGCAACAGAACCTGCACTGGACGAACAAACCGCGACCTTACAGCATGTCACTGAAAATGCCGGCAGTAATGCGATAGCAACGGCAGAGCTCAGTTATGCGATAAGTGACTTAAATCGTGTCATCGGAGCAACCATCCAACGGCTTGAGTCGACGGCTGAGGATTCGGACAAGGTCAAGCAACAAGCGGCCGAAATAAAAGTGACCACAGAAGATGTGGCAGCGAATACAGAACAGACCAAGTCGATTAGCGAGCAGGGCAAGGTCGCCATCGATCAGCTTGTCGCCGGTATTGCCCGTATCGTCGAGCAAAACAGAGCCGCGGCAGATACCCTGAATCAACTGCAGACGACCGCTGATGAGATCGTAAAAGTCACCGATGTGATTGATGGAATTGCCGACCAGACCAACTTACTGGCGCTTAATGCGTCCATTGAATCGGCTCGTGCAGGCGAACACGGACGTGGTTTCGCGGTCGTTGCTGATGAGGTGCGACAACTGGCAGGCAGGACCTCAAAAGCCACCATAGAAGTAACCGATTTAGTGGGCTCTATCCGGGAACGCATTGCGCATGCCGTGAGTAGCATCCATAAACTGTCTGACGATGTCGATGAGCAGGCGCAAAGCAGTAATGGCTTATCAGAGCAGTTGCAAACCCTCGCGCAACAATCGGCAAATGTAGCGGAGCAGGTCGAACGCATGGCCGAACTGTCGGTTAACAATCAGCAGTTGATGGACACCAATGCGCAGGATATTCGGCAAACGCTGGATGATCTGAGCGCACGTAAAGACAAGTTGGCTCAGGTTGAACTTAAGTCCAAGCAGTTGGAACAGCAATCCGAACAATTGTTTGCATTACTGGTCAGCGATACCGATGCAACGGAGCATGGTGAAATTTATCGGTTGGCCAGAGATACCGCTGATGCCATAGCGGCGCGACTGGAAGCGGCAGTGGAGCAGCACGAGATCAGTTTCGATGACCTGTTTGACCGGCGCTATCAGCCGGTGAAGGGTGTGGTGCCGGAGAAGTTCGAAACGCGCGCTACCCAATTTCTCGATGCGGTGTTGCCGAAACTTCAGGAACCCTTACTGGAAAAGAACCCGGATATTGTTTATGCAATTGCGACCGATCCCAATGGTTACGTTGCCCGCCACAACGATCGCTTTAATCAGCCGTTAACCGGCGATGCGCAGAGGGATTTGGTCGGTAATCGTTCGCGGCGCTTATTCAACGATGCAACGGGATCTCGCTGCGGTGCACATACCGAGAAATTGCTTTTACAAACGTACAAGCGGGACACCGGCGAAGTGATGCATGATTTATCGGTTCCTATTTGGGTGAAAGGTAAACATTGGGGTGGTTTTCGGGTAGGCTATAGGCCAGCCTAAATCATTGTAGTAAGCCGTATGCCTCACGATACCTCAGCAATTAATAAACAACGACAAGACCTGAGCCAGCACCAGTCGGTATGGTTGTTCGGTTATGGTTCGTTAATTTATAAAGTGGACTTTCCATTCCTGGAGCGCCGACCGGCCTACATCGAAGGCTGGAGCCGCCGTTTTTGGCAAGGCTCGCACGATCACCGCGGCACCCCCGAACGGCCGGGGCGAGTATTAACCTTAATTGAGACTCCCGGGGAGCGCTGTACGGGGATGGCCTACCGTGTCAGCCCAGATGTGTTTGAACATCTCGACCATCGCGAGAAGAACGGCTATTTACGGTTTTTCACGCCGCTGACTTTTGCCGATGGTGAACAGCAACAAGGACTGGTTTATATTGCGACAGAAGATAATGCGGCATTTTTGGGGCCAGCGGATGAAGCCGTAATCGCCAAGCATATTGCGGAGTCAGAGGGCCCGAGCGGGAAAAATTCGGAATACTTGTTAAAATTGGCAGACGGCTTGCGGGAGTTGGGCGTTATTGATCCCCACGTTGAGAAGATTCGCCATCACTTGTTGCCGTTGCTTTTTTCATAGCATCATCGGTCGCGGATTTGTCCGCGACGGACCCAACACACAGCCGGCAGTCGCCGTCAGCCGGTGCTGACGCCTCGACGTAACGTAATTTATGAGAAGCCCGTTGTCGGTTACTGGAAACCTGATAGACCCGGTCACGGGCTTTGTTATCGCTATTCATCGGTCGGACAATAGAGGTTATACAGCAAATTCATGATTTTCATGGTTCGTTCGTCGGCCAATTTGTAGTGGATGTACTTACCTTCCCGGCGGGTGGTAACCAGTTCCTGTTGCCGTAAACGATTGAGATGCTGTGACAGCATCGGCTGGTGTAACTCCAGCCGTTGCTCGATTTCGCCCACTGTGAACTCGCCCTGGCTCAGCAGACATAGAATGAGCAATCTATCGGGATGCGACAGCAACTGCATGACACGTGCTGCCTGAGCGGATGATTCTCTCATAACTTCCGGGTTCATAATTTACGTAATCTCTTAAGGTACTGACTTATACTGTGGTCATGTTGAATCAATTCGAGGATGCTAGTCGAGTTCATTCAGCTCATCGACAGGTTTTGCGGGATGAATCAAATGGCCCTGCCATTTAAGACAGCCCATCTTTCGGATAAGTTCAAACTGCTCTTCGCTTTCCACGCCTTCCGCGACAACTTCGACGCCAGCGGCTCGTGCAAAGGTCATCATTGACTCGACGATACGTTGCGTCTTTTCACTGCTGACCAGATTGGCAATGAAGCGGCGGTCGATTTTAATCTGGTCAATGGGATACTCGGCTAAATAGGTTAAGCTGGCAAAACCGGTACCAAAATCGTCAATGATGATGTCTAAGCCAAGTTCGGAAAGTGCTTTGATGGCGTTCTGCACTTGCAAGTCCGGCTCGTTCAAAACGGACTCTGACAGTTCAATGCCTAAGTGCGTGACCAGTCCCGGGTCACGGTCATAATGTTCTCTGAGCTTGTGAATCCAGGTCGAGGTTAATTGAGGCGCCGACAGGTTAATGGACACATAATTCAGCGGTGAGTTATTTGCGATCCATTTATTCAATTGCAGCACGACTTCATCCAGCACCCATAAACCGATGTCTGCCAGTTTCTCAGCCTCTTCCGCATGGTGTAAAAACAGCGCCGGACTTAATAATCCGAACTCCGGATGGTTCCAGCGCAACAGTGCCTCGGCACCGATAATGTTTTTGGCGTCATTGAAGATTGGCTGATAGTAAACTTCCAGCTCCTGGTGCAAGGTCGTGGATTTGATGTCTTCGGCCAACTGTAAATGGAAATGTGATGGCTGCGCGCTTTGCGACTGGCTACCAGCAGAAATGGTTGTACTTTCTGCACGAGACTGGATCATCGCTGACCGCGCCTGCGCCAGCAACTGATCGCTGTCATAGCCGTCTAACGGATAGATACTGGAGCCAGAGCTACAGGTTAAATAAAACTGAGCGTTGTTATCGATGATAAATTTATCACGAAAGACCCGGAGAATGTTGTCCGTGATAACCTGTATGTCAATGTATTCGGTGATGTTGTTGATCAGCACAACAAACTCGTCACCGCCGGCGGCATAGAGCTTACTTCCAAAGGGCAAGGCGGCTTTGATCCGCTTAGCGACCCTCTGTAAGGTTTTATCACCAACGAGCGAGCCATACCGATGATTGATGTGATGAAACTGGTTGATGTTCACCGTTATCAGCGCGGCCAGGCGATCCTCGGGCAACTCATCAATCAACGACTTGAAATGTAAGTGCAGGCTGCGCAGGTTAGGCAGGCCACTGAGCTCGTCAAAAAAGGCGGCGTTATGCAGCGCTTGACGTTGCTGCTCGACCAACGAAATATCCGCTAGACAGGCAATAACCTGCTCGTTGCGGGGGCAAGGGCGTATCAGTAATTGCGCTTTAAAGCGCGACTGGTCAGGGCGTCTGCCAATCACCTCAATGGCTTCATTGGTTGGAAAGTGACCACCGCTAATGTTGTCACTGATTGGCGTCAGGATATCTTCCAGGCGCAGATTCTGAGCTTCCTCCGCGGATAGCCCGATAATTGACGCAAAGATATCGTCGACGACGTTCAGTTTGCGATGTTCTGTTAACTCTGCCAGGCCCACTTTTACGTGATGCATGGCATCGGTGTACAGGCTGTCATCGGGAACGCTAAAATCATTTGAAATATTAATCCATGAGCCGCGAATACGTTTGCCGGAAGGATCGTCGTGGCGCAATTGATCGCGTATCCAGATGTAATGGCCATCGGCGTGGCGGAAGCGGTACTCGTAGACAAATTCGGGCTCATCAAGCCCACGCAGCGCTTTTTTGACGACGCTGGATCGATCAGCCGGATGCAGATTGTTGTACCACCAGTTAGGACTCTTTATTTCCTGGACTGAGTAGCCGAGCAACTTTTCGGCGTTCTGACTCACCCAGTGCACGCGAAAGTCGTTCTCTACCCGGCGCAGTTCGAAATGAATCGTAGCGCTATTGGCAAGGTATTCACTCAGAAGGTCAGTCGGCTTACGATATTGCTTAACAATGGCGCGGGTATAAAACCACAGGAACAACACCGACAGCGCTAAAACAACCCATGGCTGCGCGGCATTCAGTTGTCGCGCATTAGCTTCGGATAAACCGCCGAACTTAGAAACCGCGAGCATACCGAGCTCGATCAACACCATCAGTACGACGTACATAATGACGCTGCGTATCGTTGCCCGCTGGTACCACTGCTTGCGCTTCATGCTGTTTTGGTTCATCGAATCCTTGCCCATGGAATATCGTCTTTGGATTGCGGCTTACTGAGAATTGAACCCTGTAGCTCTTCGCAACCAATTTGTCTTAATAATAACAGTTTACTGCGATCATCCACCCCGGTTGCTATGGTTTTTAAGCCCCGTGAACGCGCCATCTTGACCATCGACAATAAAGCACGTTTTTTATCGCTGTTAGAGGTGGCTTTTCTCACCAAATCTTCAGAGAGTTTTACCGCATCAACGGGCAGTACAAACAAAGACTGTATGGTTGATGCGCCTTCGCCAAAATGATCCGCAATAACATTAACGCCAATACTACGAAGTTTCTCCAGGTATCGTTTCGCTTTGTCGGATATTCGCATCAGTGCTTTTTCACTGACCTCCAAACTGAAGTCCCGCGCCGGGAATTTTGAATCCTGTAATTCTCGGGCAACGACGTTTAACACACCCGGTTCGATTACGTCGTTTAAGGTAATGTGCAATGAAACGCGCACCACAAATTCGTTTTTGTGCCAGTAGCGGATATCTTCAAAGGCTTTTTTGACCATCCAGCAGGTAAACTGTTCTGTCAAAGCCGCTTCTTCAATTAACGGCCTAAAGTCGTCCGGACTCATATCTCCGCGTTTAGGGTCAGTCCACTTCACGACGACCTCGAGCACCGAGAAGTAACCGGTATTGGCGTTTAAGCGGGGTTGATAGTATAGCTTGATGTCGTTTCGCTCAATGGCATCCGTGAGTTGACGCGAGAAAGAGGCGTCAGAAATTGAATTGATGGCGTCGTCATCCTCTAAAAACGAGAACGATTTCTTTTGCTCGCGGGCTTCGAACGCGTGGTGCTGTGCCTGTTCAACCACTTCCTCGGCACGTTCTTTAATGTTTCCTTTATTGGTACGTAGTACACCTGTTGCGCTGTCGAGATTGTAAGAAACCCCGTCAATGACGATAGGACGTTGCAACAGCTTTTTTAATTTCGCTTCAAGTTCCTGATGGCTATGTTTGGTGTCGGTACTGACACCAACCAGTTCGTTTTGTGAGGTCTGGCCGATATGCGCCGAGTCACCAATCATCTTTTTTAGCTGCTCGGCCAACTGGCGCATTAATTTTTCGGTGCGCTCGGTACCAATTTGATGCTGGATGCGCTCAAGGTTCTGCAGTTTAAAGTTGAAAATATCAACCAGATCATTGGCATTGCCGCCCTCGTCAGCACCGATTTGCTTAAGCTGTTCGACAAAAGCGGCCATATTGGGCAGTTCAGTGCCTTGATAGGTGTGCTTGGCTTTTTTCTCCATCGTCACCAACTCGCGAACTGAATTAGCAATCAGTCCGGCAATGGTCGGCAACAGCGTTAAAATTAACAGCCTGACCAGCCAGCCAACCCCAATTTCGGAGTCAGCAATGGCGTCGTCCGGCAGTGACAAAGGACTCAGCGCAAGCCCACAGACGAAGCCTCCCAAAGCGCCAATACGGGGGCCCAACAATAAACCGGCAAAAAACAGCGGTAAGTAGATAAAGTGTTCGTAAACACTCGGTAGCCCCCCGGTAACATCAATCACTTTAATAATGGCGGCAATAAAAATAGCCAACACAAATCCGAAAAATACCTGTTTCTCGGCATTAAGCTTGGTAAAGTCAGCAAGACTCTCACGGCACCAGGCCGCAAAGCTGTATGGGTCGTCTATTTTTGCCATTATTGCGTCTTGAGTTGTTAGCTGGCGCTGTTTATTGTTATTTAGTTGTGCACACAGAGTGAGAAGTAAACTACTCTGTGTCAAGCATTTAGAATAATAACGTACGTTTTAAAGGAAACTTTAATGAAAGACAAGCTGGAAACGCGATCATTTCTTCTCCTGTTGCTGCTCGTCAGCGTCGCTTTCCTATGGGTGTTAAAACCCTTTTGGATGTCGATTTTCTGGGCTTGCGCGGTGGCGGTGATTTTTTACCCGTTACAACGCAAGTTACAGCAGAGCTTAGGTGATAAACCGAACCGAAATGCGCTGTTAACCTTAACCATCGCGGTCGTGATTGTAGTGATTCCGGTGCTCGGTATTGCCTACTCGTTTATCCAGGAAGGCGTACAGTTTTATCAGAAGGTTGATTCCGGCGAAATCCGCCCCGGTGAGTTTTTGCAGCAAATTGAAACCGCCTTTCCATTTATTCCCGATTTGCTCGAGACGCTCGGTATCGAAATGGATAACTTGCGCCAGAAAATTTCAGAGTTTGCGGTTACCGCGAGTCGCACACTCGCTGAGCAAGCTCTGACGGTAGGGCAAAACACCTTTAGCTTTGTCGTCGGTGTTGCGCTGATGGTATATCTGGTTTTCTTTTTACTGCGCGATGGGCATTTGCTGATTAACCTGATGGTGCGGGCTTTGCCGCTCGGCGACCAGCGCGAGCGAGAGCTATTCGGTAAGTTCGCAGAAGTCACCCGAGCTACCGTTAAAGGCAACATTGTCGTGGCGATGGTTCAGGGGGCGTTGGGCGGTATTATCTTTGCTATTCTTGGCATTCCTGGAGCACTGCTCTGGGGCGTAGTCATGGCCTTTTTATCTCTGATACCAGCGGTTGGAGCTGGTATTGTCTGGTTACCGGTTGCGGTTTATTTGCTCGCGACCGGAAGCATTTGGGAAGGTCTTGTGTTGATCGCCTTTGGAGCGGTAGTTATCGGCCTGGCGGATAATATTTTGCGACCCCTGTTGGTTGGTCGTGATACCAAGTTGCCGGACTACATCGTGTTGTTCTCAACCTTGGGTGGGCTGGCCCTGTTTGGTATTACCGGGTTTGTTATCGGGCCGCTGGTAGCAGCCCTGTTTATGGCGTTCTGGAATATTTTCATGCGCGAATTCAATATCGACTGATCCTTAATAGAAGGGCCGCTGGTAGCCGCCTTCGAGCCCTTCTCGTGACAGCACCCATTGCCAGAGTTGTATGTCGCGGGCACGAAACGCACCGGCGCAGGACAACAAATAATATTTCCACATACGATAAAACGAACTGTCAAAGCCCGACTTCAATTCTGGCCAGGCGTGATCAAAATTGGCAAACCAAGCCATCAGCGTCTTATCGTAATCGGCACCAAAATTATGCAGATCTTCGCAGACAAAACGTTCTTCCAATGCCGAACCAATTTGTGAAATTGAGGGGATCTCGCCGTTAGGGAAAATATAACGGCTGATCCAGGGATCAGCGGCTGTATCCGAAACGTTTTTGCCAATGGTATGCAACAGAAACAAACCGTTATCGGTTAAGCAACGTCTGGCGACCGTCATGTACTCGTCGTAGTTTTTCTGGCCGACGTGTTCGAACATGCCGAGGCTGATGATGCGGTCAAAGGACTCATCCAGGTCGCGGTAGTCCTGTAGGCGAAATTCAACCGGCAACCCCTCACAGCGCTTTTTACCCAGCGCGACCTGCTCTTTCGATATGGTCACGCCGACGCACTCAACGCCGTAGTTTTCTGCCGCATACTGCATGAAACTGCCCCAGCCACAGCCGATATCAAGCACTCTCATGCCGGGTTTCAGTTCCAGCTTTTGGCAGCTCAGTTCGAGCTTGTTGCGCTGTGCTTCATCGAGATTACTGGCATGGCGCCAGTAGCCGCAGGTGTACACCATCCGTTCATCGAGCATTTTTTGATACAGATGGTTACTAATATCATAATGATGTTGGCCGACCTCCCAGGCACGACGGCTATCCTGCAGATTAAACATACGTGCCTTCAGGGAGTGAAAGATAAGCCGAGCCGGGTTCACTTCATGCTGAATGCCGGAGCGCAGCAGACGATGGAAAAACTGATCCAGCGCCGGAGCATCCCAGTGGCCTGCCATATAGGACTCGCCCAACCCTAAGTTTCCACGCGATAAGGCTTGATCAAACACACTGTCATCATGCACTTGCATATCCCACGCACGGTCGCCGTTAATACGAATGTCGGCACGGGACAGCAGTTCTTCGACGTACGCTTTTGACGTTGCCATAAGGTCCTCATTTTCTGCTCAACAGCTTTTTTTACGCTAACAGGATGCGCTTAAACTGGCAACGGATGGACCTCTTAACCGCGGTTACCTGGATGAAGCGCCACGTACAAACTCCGGGTAGGCATCGATACCACAGTCGACGGTATCGGCGCCCTGATATTCTTGTTCCGCACTTACCCGGATTCCTATCAGTTTATGCAAAAGCCACCAAATAACCAGGCTGGAGCCGAACATCCAGACAAAAATGGTTGTAGCGGCTGCCGCTTGCACCGCCAGGGATGCGCTGGTGTCACTGAACGGTACCATCAGTAAACCAAACAAACCACAAACCCCATGCACCGATAGGGCGCCAACGGGATCATCCAGTTTGAGCTTGTCGAGCGCGATGATGGATATCACCACCAGCACCCCGGCAAGGGCACCAATCACAGCGGCCAATGGGGCTGAAGGACTGACCGGTTGCGCGGTAATGGCGACCAGACCGGCTAAGGCGCCGTTCAAAATCATGGTTAAGTCGGCTTTGCCGGACAGCCATTTTGTCATGACCAGCGCGCCAATGGTGCCCGCGGCAGCGGCGCTGTTGGTGTTAACAAAGACATTAGCAATGGCCTCGGCATCGGCGCTGCTGCTCAGTTTAAGTTGTGAGCCACCGTTAAAGCCAAACCAGCCAAACCATAGGATGAATGTTCCTAAAGCAGCCAATGGCATGTTGGCACCCGGCAGCGCCTGCGCTTTGCCGTCCTTGTATTTTCCCAGCCGCGGACCGAGGATCAGTACACCCGCAAGAGCGGCAGCGGCACCGGCCAGATGCACAATACCGGAGCCGGCAAAGTCGACAAAGCCCCACTGGTTGAGGAAACCGCCACCCCAGCTCCAGGCGCCCTGCACCGGATACAATACCGCCGACAAGATGATACTAAAGAACAAAAAACTGACCAGCTTCATCCGTTCGGCCACCGCCCCTGAAATGATCGACAGTGCCGTGGCGACAAAAACGCTTTGGAAAAAGAAGTCGGCAGCGTCGGCATAATCGCTGGCGCCACCGTTGCCATACATCAGCGAATAGCCAATGATCAGGTAACAAAGACAGGCCAGCGCGTACAAGGTAATGTTTTTGGTGAGTATCTCGGTGGTGTTTTTTGCTCTGACTAAGCCTGCTTCGAGCATGGCAAAACCGGCCGCCATCCACATCACCAGTGCGCCTGAGATGAGTAAGTAAAAAGTATCTAACGCAAAAGCGAGCTGATTATCTGCTGACATGATGTGCTCCTTACAGTGCCTGTTGACCGGTTTCACCGGTGCGAATACGGGTGCAATGCGTGAGGTTCCAGACAAACACCTTGCCGTCACCGATATTACCGGTGTGGGCATGCTCAGTGATCGTCTCAATAACGCGCTCAAGCATATCGTCAGCAACCGCAAGCTCGACTCGAATCTTGGGCAGAAAATCCACGGTATACTCGGCGCCACGATAGAGTTCGGTATGGCCCTTTTGGCGGCCAAAACCCCGCGCTTCGGATACCGTCATGCCGGCACAGCCAATATCGGCTAATGCGCGCCTGACATCATCGAGCTTAAAGGGCTTGATTAATGCAATGACCATTTTCATGGGGTTCTCCTAGCTGATTAACGGTTCGGCAGAAGTTCGGTTTCAATTGTCATGCCATAATGTAAGCAACTGAAAAGTAATGGTTTAATTTCCACAAGAAGACCTCTTGCCCCATCGCGGTGGTTGTTTTGGTGCAACTGCACGAGAAAAGTGCTTATGACTTATAACGCAAAGTGAGTTGAACCATTGACGCACTGGCGGGATACTAGGAGTCATTGTTCACAGAGTTACTGAGGTACCTATGTTAGTAGGTCAACGTATGAGCGACTTGATCGGGCAAACCGATCTTTTGAGAATTCCGTCACTGTCGGCACTGAGTGGCAGTGATATTTATTTAAAATGTGAATTTCAGAATCCCGGCGGATCGATAAAAGATCGCGCTGCGAAACAGCTGATTGAAGATGCCTTTGAGCGTGGTGAACTGAAGCCGGGTATGACCGTGGTCGAAGGAACCGCCGGTAACACCGGTATCGGCTTAGCTTTGGTGGCTAAGTCTTATGGCTTAAAAATGCTGGCGGTCATGCCGAACGATCAAGCGCCGGAAAAGGAGCGTATGATCGCTCTGCATGGGGGCGAGCTAATGGCGGTTGACCCGGTGCCGTTTAAGAACCCCAATCATTTTTACCATACCGCACGGCGCATTGCAGAAGAGCGCAGCGACTGCTGGTGGGCTAACCAATTTGAAAATACCAGTAATGCGCGGGCGCACTATTTACATACCGGCCCGGAAATTTGGCAGCAGATGGAAGGTCGCATCGATACTTTTGTGTCGGTGGCGGGTACCGGCGGCACCATTGGCGGTAATTCGAAGTTTTTTAAAGAACAGGATGCCAATATCGATGTCTGGTTGGCGGATCCGGATGGTTCTGGTATTTATCAGTTCCTGAAGTCAGGAGAATACGTGGCGAATGGTGGCTCAATGACCGAAGGGATCGGTATTATGCGGTTGGTGGACAATTTCCGTCAGGCCAGCATCGATCATGCGGTCAATTTGCCGGATCAGGACTTGGTAACGCTGTCACGCTATCTGCGTGAACAGGACGGTATTGTGCTGGGCAGTAGCTCGGCGTTAAACGTCGCAGCGGCGCTGGCTGCGGCTCTGCATAAAGGGTCAGGACAACGTATTGTTACCTTCGCCTGTGATTTAGGTGAGCGTTCGGCCAGCAAGCTTTATAACGAAGCCTATTTAAAAGGGCGTGGCCTTAATCCTGAGCCGGAGCCGATTGAACAATTGTGCGAGCGCTATGCGAATTTGGGCGACAACGTGTTGGCGAAAAAATGGTGTGGTCTTGAATGACCGCTTGGATGACGATATGCGTTTTATAACCAAAAACTATTCAGCGTTAACTGCAGCATGGCTGTTGGCGGTGGGGGCGGTGCAGGCACAAACGGTAGAACCCGTTACAAATCTGTCGACCATTGAAGTACGGGACTTTATCGATGTTGCGCATCGCGGCGCGTCCGGTTATCTGCCGGAACACACCCAAGCCAGTGCGGTGATGGCGCACGCGTTGGGCGCTGACTACATTGAGCAGGATGTGCAGTTAAGCCGTGATGGTATTCCGGTGGTGCTGCACGATCACTATCTGGATGAAATATCGGATGTTGCTGACGTGTTTCCGAAGCGACACCGGCCAGATGGTAAATATTATGTGGTCGATTTCACGTTAAAGCACTTGCGGCAATTAACCTTAAAACCACGGGTGAATGATAAAGGTGAGCGGCGCTACCCGCAGCGTTTCGGGCTGGCGACCACCTCCTTTAAGGTCCAGACACTGGCCGAACACCTGGCGCTAGTAAAAGAGCTGAATCGGGTCAGGGGAACCGATACCGGTGTTTATATCGAAATAAAATCACCGCGTTGGTATCACCAGCAAGATTATGACATCACCGCAGCCGTTATGCGGGTGCTGGAAGATGCTGGTTATAAAGAGGGGGCGTTGCCAACCCCGATTTATCTGCAGTCTTTTGACCCGGAAACGCTACGACGGTTAAAGCGCCAGTACCATGTTGATTATCCGTTGGTTCAGTTAATTGCCGAGAACAGTTGGAACGAGAGCAGTGTGGACTATGATGCGCTCAGAACTTACGCGGGGATGGAGTCATTGTCATCCTATGCAGAAGGGGTCGGCCTTTGGCTCGGGCATGTACTGACCGGGGTGAAAGATGGCGAGCCGCAATGGAGCGATGTGCTATCGAACGCCCAACGAGCTAAGTTGCCGGTGTTTGTTTACACCTTGCGAGCCGATGATTTGCCTGAAGGCGTGGAGTCTCACCGACAATTGCGGGGTTGGCTAAAGCAAGCCGGTGTGACCGGCGTGTTTAGTGACTTTCCGGATAAAAAGTAACGCGCATCTTTAAGCCGTCGGTACCGTCGTCATAATAACCCGGTAATACATCAATGGTTTCGAAATGATAACGTCGATACAGTTGGATAGCCGCCAGGTTATCTGACTTCACTTCCAGCGACAGACCGTGGCACTCGGCTTTTTTGGCCTCGGTAATGACGTGCTCTAACATGGCTCGTGCCAGCCCTTGGCCACGGTGCTCGGCGTCTACCGCAAGCGAATAGACACGCCAGTAACGACTGTTGGAACGGCTCAGAGCGATGGCATAAGCGATAACTTGGCCGGCGTCGGTAACCACCCAAAAGTGCACCGAAGATGACTGCAACAGCCGCCGGAAGTTTCGGCGGCTGATGCGGCTGTAATCGAAGGTTCGTTGCTCGAGTTGCACCAAGGCGTCTAAATCGGCCTTGTCGGCCAGCCGAATGCGCCGCGTCGATGGGTGATCAGTATTCATCCAGGCGGCGTCCAAAGTCCGCCATAATCAGGCGGTAAAGCTCATAGCCCAGATGTTTATCTTCTACCCCGGATTCGATCGACGGGTTGTCGTTAATCTCGATGATGACCGGGCCCTTAGCGGTCATTTTAACATCAACGCCGTAGAGGCCGTCGCCGATCAGACGCGTTGCCTGTAGCGCTATCTTAACGACATCTTTGGGCGCCTGATGAACCCCAAAGGTTTCGAACGAGCCACTTTTAGCACGGCCGGACGATTCTTTATGGTTGTATATCTGCCAGTGGTTACGTGCCATAAAGTACTGACAGGCGTATATCGGACGGTTATTGAGTACGCCGATACGCCAGTCGTAGTCGGTGCGCATAAACTCCTGTGCCAGCAAAATGGTTGATTGCGCGAACAGTTCTTCAGCCGTGGCTTTAAACTGCTCGGCATTATCGGCCTTCTCCACGCCAATCGAGAATGAGCCATCTGGAATTTTTAACACCACCGGATAACCCAGTGACTCACCGATTTCATGGTAGTTAATGTCGGTGCCGGATAACAATAACTCTGTTCGTGGCATACCGACCTGATGTTGTTCCAACAGCTCTTTTAGAAACACTTTGTTGGCGCATTTAACAATGGATTCAGGATGGTCAATGACGACCATGCCATTGGCTTCTGCTTTCTTGGCAAAGTGGTAAGTATAGTGGTTGATACGCGTGGTTTCGCGAATAAACAAGGCGTCAAACTCCAGCAACCGGTTAAAGTCTGCTGCCGTAATGAGTTCTGCTTCGATGTCCGCTTCTTTTGCCGCCTTAATAAAAAGGTTCAGTGCTTTTTTGTCACTGGTTGGAATGGCTTCATCCGGGTTATAAAGAATCGCCAGGTCATAGCGGTATTCTTTGCGCGCCCGCGCTTTACGCCAGACTTTTTTATTAAAGGCATCGAGTGCGTCACCAAACATGGTTTGTTGAGCATCATCCAGTTGATTCAAATAGCCGGCCGTTAAGGAATGAATATACCAGCGCCCTTCGTTACGTAACTGAACGCGCAGCAACGGGCACGGGTAGCGTTCGAACAACTGACGGGCAAAGCCATTAAACTCATCAATATCGGAAACACCGAAACAAATGATCAAATCCAGCGCGTCATCGGTATAGTTAGCAAGGTAGCGGCTGGCTGATTTATCTAATACATTGGTTAATAACTGGTAATGTTTAAAGTTATTTAAATCATTGATAGTGGTGACTGACGGCATAACGCGCTGGCCACGGGCTTCTGCCAGTAAGCTGACATAGTAACCGGTAGACAGGTAGCTGAGGTCATCACAAAGGTTGAGAATGTGCGAACGAGTGCGGCTAACGTGAGTACTGAGGTACTCATTAGCCGTTAATAACGATTGGCTCGGATAGTAAGGCTGCCAATCGGACATATCATTGATAACTACATGGACGTGCTGCTGCATAAAGTAAAATGTTATTTGCGAGAGAGACTTAGCAGACACTATATTAGAACATGGAAGAAAGACAAGGAGCTTTGTGTATGTTGACGCTGTTGGCCAAATTATTAAAGGCCTTAAACTCAGAAACCAGCCCCTGGGCGCTTGCTATGGCGATGGTGCTGGGCATGATTTTGGGGTTGACCCCCTTGTGGCGGGTACACAACCTGATCATTCTGCTGGCCGCACTTATTTTTCGCGTTAACCTCACGCTGTTCCTGATTTCGTTTGGTGTGTTCTCAGGACTCGCTTATCTGCTCGACCCTTTATTTCACGAATGGGGACTCGCAATCCTGCAAGCTGATAGTTGGCAGGGGATCTACGAGGCCATTTATGCCACAGCAGCGGGGCGTGTCAGTCAGTTTTATCACACCATCACCATGGGTAGCCTGGTATTTAGTTTATTAATCAGTCCTGTGATTGCGGCCTTAACCTATTTTGTGGTGGTTAATTACCGCAAACGCATTCAGCAAACCTTGTTAAAGTTAAAAATTGTGCAGGTTATCCGCGGTAGCCGCTTCTGGCAGTTGTATATGGATTTACGGGGGTGAGTATGAAACGCAGTATAATCCGTTGGCCCGGACTGGCCGCCTTCGCTGCCATCGTTGGCTTACTGGTCATTGTTTCCTGGTTATTTCTGGACGCTATTTTAAAAGTGACACTGGAATACGGACTGGGGCGGTTAAATGGCGCCGAAGTGACTATTCAGAAAGTTGAGCATAAGTGGTCCCCGTTAACATTGACCGCCTACGATGTGCAGGCGACCGACCCGGCCAAACCATCCCACAACCAGGTGCAACTGGAAAAATTCAGTGCCGATGTGTCCGCGGCGGAGCTGTTACTGGGGCGCATCCATATCGAGCAGCTCGACGTTGTGGGAGTGCGTGTGGATCAAGCCCGCAAGCAAGGCGAAGGCGAGGTTTATGTCGCGCCCTCGAAAGAGGACATCAAAGAATGGGCCTCCGGTAGTTGGGAGCAGTTAAAAGTTTCATTGCCATCAACCGATGAAATTGTTCAGCAAGTCGGCTTGCAGACCGAACAGATCCTGACGGATGCAGAAACCCAGATTGAGCAACAACGCGAGCAGTTCGAGCAGGCCAAAGCAGCGCTGCCGACGAAGGAAACGTTGCAGCAGTATCAGCAGCAGGTAAAAGCAATTACCGAAGGTAAGGTTGAAGGTCTTGGGGATATTGCCGCGCGCAAAGAAAAACTGGACAACGTTAAGGCAGCCATCCGCCAGGATAAAGAAGCGATCCAAAAATTCCGGCAACAGTTAAGTGAGTCTGCTGATGTCGTGAAAACTCAGATTGCCCGAGTCAAAGAGGCCCCGGAAAATGACATCAACCGTATTCGCAACTTTTTCCAGTTAAATGAATCTGGGCTACAGAACGTCACCGGCTTGTTGCTCGGTGATAAGGCACGTCAATGGAGCGAATATCTGTTACTGGCATATGAGCAACTAGCACCGATGCTGGCGCGCTCGGCAAATACCGAAACGGTCGAGAAAGTCCGCGGCGAAGGTGAGAGCCTGTCATTTGTAGAAGACGACGCCCCCCCGGAGTTTTGGATCAAGCAAGCCCGCACCGAAGTGATGATTGGGGACACGGCCGTTAACATCGATTGGCAAAACATCACCCATCAACATGATTTATTGGGTCAGCCTACGACTTATCAGGCCCGAGTGGATAATGGCGACCTCTGGCAGGCGTTTAATTTGGATGGCGAGCTATCGCTCCTGCCGTCGGGCATTGACGCCAAACAGCAGTGGCAGCTAAAAGGAGCCAACGTAAAAAATTTAGGTCTTAGCGACAGCAGTGAACTGACCGCGGCAATAACCTCGGCACTGATTGACAGTGACGGGCGGGTGTTAGTCCGAGGTAACCAATTGGATGGTGAAGCGATCATCCGCATGCTCGATTTAGCGGTTACCGCACAGGGCAGCAGTAAAATCACCAATGCCATTGCCCAAGCGCTGGCGCAATTAAAACGCCTGGATATCAATACCAAAGTGGGGGGCGATATCCTCAATCCAAAACTGAACCTAAACTCAGATCTGGACCAACAGCTGGGCAAACTGCTATCTCAAACCGCCATGGCGGAGGCACAAACCAAGCTTGATGACATAAAATCTGAACTGAGCGGCAAAGTCGAAAACCAACTGGGCCCCAAAAACCAATTACTGGAAGACATTACCCAACTGAACGGCCAGGCTGAAAGCTTCGACCAGCAACTCGAAGAATTGCTAAAAGCCAAAATCGAAGACAGCCTCAAAGACAAACTCAAAGACCGCCTATTCGGCTCGTAGCTTGATGAGATGGTCCCCTCCCTCCTAAACGGCATCGCAATGTGCCAATATAGAGTTTCGAAGATTCTATAAAGAGGAAAGGAGAGGACCAATGGCTATTGTAAACAGAATTGCCCTGGATTT
>Ga0208316_1000298_pt1 | contig 48577 bp, 39 predicted proteins | sample MalvireepMed_231_FD_184240 | JGI IMG/M metagenome (GOLD analysis project Ga0208316, IMG submission 184240) | Marine viral communities from the Global Malaspina Expedition - Malaspina viral metaG DeepMed_231 (SPAdes) (version 2) | ecosystem: Environmental > Aquatic > Marine > Oceanic | place... | reverse complement strand
CTTCTGGACAGTGACCTGCTGGATGATCTCCGAGGCGAAGATGTCGAACTCGACGTCGCGGCCGCCGCTGCCCGAGGCCGTCGCCAGGTCGTTGATGGTGACGAAGGTGAACTCGCTGGGCAGGCCGCGGACCATGACGCGGGTGCCCAGGCCCTTGTTCCGCTCGATCGTCACGCCGGGCATGCGCTGCAGCGCTTCGGCCAGGTTCTGTTCGGGGAAGTTGGCGACGTCGGTGGCGACGATGGAGTCCGAGAAGCCGACGTTCTCACGCTTCAGGTCCACCGCCTGCTGAAGGCTCCGCTGGTAGCTGCCGGTGACGACGAGTTCGTCCACCTCGGTGGCTTCGCCCTGGGTCTGGGCCTGGACGCCCGTGGCGCTGAGCAGGCCGATGGCGGCGCAGCTGGTCATCAGCCAGGCGGCGCGGCGCCCGCGGCCGCGGCCGTGAGTCATTCTGTTCACTGATCTTCTCCGCTTGTCGATGTTGCGACGGCGGGGAACCGGACATGCGCGTCCGGCCCTTGCCCCCCGCCCCCTCAACGACAGGGCCGAGCAACCCCTCAGCGTGTGACAGTTGTTTTCACTCAAACTTCACGGAGCCGTCACGTTCGGCGGCCGGCGGGACCAACCCCGCGCCTAGTCCTTCCCGCCTGCCTTGCGATAGGCGGCGCGGGCCCTGGCGACCTCGGTCGTGAGGGCCTTGTGGGCGGCGGCGTGTTCGGACCGGGCGTGGGCGATCGCCTGCTCCAGCCGAGCCATCCGGTCCGCGAACTCGGCCTCCTGGTCCTGGCGGGCGTTCTCCAAGGCGAGGAGCCTGGCTTCGGCTGCGTCCAGGTCACGGCGGTCGGCCGCGGGCTTGGGCGGCGGCTTTTGGGCAGGCCTGGTCTTGGTCGGAGGTTGAGGCTTGGGGCGTTTCGGGCTCTTGCTCGGCGCCTCGGGGATGTCGGGCAGGTGGGCCGCTTCCACCGCGAACGCATCTGTCGATCCGACGGCCCGTTTCAGCGGGATTTCCGGATGGGCGCGGGCCGCCTCGATCGCCACGGGGTCCTCGGCGACCTTGGCGTGGCCGGAGGCGAAGAGATCCTGACGCAGCCCCCAGGCGCGCAAGGCGGCCGGGCGGCTCGGCGCCGCCACCACCGTGTCATAGAAGCCGATCTGGGCTTGAAAGACCTTGAGCTTGCGTGGCTTGGCCATGGCGACTCCCCCCGCACTGACGCTCAAACCGCCGATCCGTTCCGACAGCCGTGCGGCTCAGGTCTTGCGGAGGCGATTGTGCATCGCCGTGGCGGCGATCGCCGCCTCGCCTGTGGCGACCGCAATCTGGTTGAGCCCCCGGACCACGTCGCCGGCCACGTAGAGCCCGTCCACCGTCGTCATCTGATGAGCGTCGGCCAACAGCTTGCCACTGTCGTCCTGCCGGGCGCCAAGGCGGGTGGCGAGCTCGGTTTGGACGGTGCAACCCAGGGCGAGGTAGAGATGGTCGAAGCGCCGCTCGGCCAGATCCCGGCGCGCAAGGACAACCTCATTGTCCTCAAACCGAATGTCCTCCGGCGCCACCGGCAGGACATCAGGCGAATCCGCCCCTTCCTCCCCCAGCATCAGGACGGTGACCTCCTGGCTGTAGGTGCGCAGGAACTCGGCCTCTCGCAGGGCCAAGGGGCCATCGCCGAGCACGGCGAGCCTGGCGTCGATGGCTTCATAGGCGTCGCAGATCGGGCAGACCCGCGCCAGGCTCGCGGCCAGGGCGGCGTCTACGCCCGGGATCGGCGGCAGACGATCGACAAGCCCGGTGGCCAGAAGCACCGTGGGGGCTTCCACCCGGTCGCCGCCCACATGCAGGCGGAAACCGCCCGAGGTCTGCTCCAGTCCGTCGGCCCTGGCGGCCGAAATCACAGCCCCATACTCCTCGGCCTGGTCGCGAAGGCGCTGCAGCAGAGCAGCGCCCGAGATGCCCGCCGGGAAGCCTGGGGTGTTGTGGCTTTCGGGAATCCAAGCCGCGCGCGAGGGTCCGCCGTCCAGGACCAGCACCCGGCGCCGAAATCTCGCGAGATACACCGCCGCCGTCAGCCCGGCGGGGCCGGCGCCGACAACGATCGCCTCATAGGCCCGGTCCTGTGGAGACTTGGTCAAATGCGCCTTCCTTCTGCGAGACGGTGACGCTCAGGGCGCGCGGCGCCGCGTGCGGTGGCTAGTTCTGCAGACCCAACGCGCGACACGCAAAACACCGACGAAAAAATTCCCGCACATGTCGGATCGCGCGACACAGGCGCGTCCTATGCTCGTCCGGCGCCGCATTGGCCGGCAGGCAAAGCCCAGGAGCTAGAACATGACCTATATCGACGGCTTCGTGATCGCGGTGCCGACCGCCAACCGCCAGAAATTCATCGACCACGCCAACACCGGCAACAGCGTTTTCATGGAGCTGGGCGCCCTGCGGATCCTGGAATGCTGGGGCGATGAGGTGCCCGAAGGCAAGCAGACCGACTTCCGGCGGGCCGTCCAGGCCACCGCCGACGAGACCGTGGTCTTTTCCTGGATCGAATGGCCCGACAAGGCGACCCGCGAAGCCGCCATGGCGCGCATGGAAGAGGTGATGAAGACAGACACGCGGATGAGCCCCGAGCACAATCCCATGCCCTTCGACGGCGCGCGGATGATCTATGGCGGCTTCACCCCGGTGGTCACCCTTGAGGCGGCGAAATCGGACAGCCAGGGCGACTTCATCTGGTACGAACTGCTCACCACCGACGCCGACGCCGCCCAGGCCTTCTACGCCAAGGTTCTGCCCTGGGCCTTCGCCGATTCCGGTCAGGCCGACATGGACTACCGCATCGTTCGGGCGCCCGAACACGACGTCGCCGGCCTGATGGCGATCACCCCTGAGATGGCCGAGCACGGCGCTCACCCCGTGTGGCTCTCCTATCTGGCGGTGGACGATGTGGACCAGTCTGTCGCGGCGATCGAGCAGAAGGGCGGCGCATTGCAGATGCCCGCCATGGATGTCCCCATGGTCGGCCGCATCGCCATGGTCGCCGACCCGCAGGGTGCGCCCCTCTACATCATGAAGCCCACGGGCGGCGGCAAGAGCATGGCCTTCGCCTATGACCGGCCCCGGGTCGGCCACGCCGCCTGGAACGAACTCCACACCTCCGACCAACTCGGCGCCTGGGCCTTCTATGGCGACGTGTTCGGCTGGAGCCATGACGGCGACATGGATATGGGCCCCATGGGCCAGTACCAGTTCATCCGCCACGGCGGGATGATCGGGGCCATGATGAAGGCCGATCCGGCCATGGGCGGCGCAGGCTGGAACACCTATTTCCGGGTCGAAGACATCGACGCCGCCAAGACCGCAGTGGAAGCCGCCGGCGGCCAGGTGGTGCAAGGCCCCGACGAAATCCCTGGCGGCGACTTCTCCATGAACTGCATCGACCCCCAGGGCGCGGCCTTCGGTCTGGTGGGCGGTCGGCGGCGTTAGCCCCCGACGGCAGGCGCCTAGGGGATGATGATGGCGCCGGTGGCCATGGCGGCCAGGGTGGCGAAGACGGAGAGCAGGAGCGCCCACGGCAGGCCAAACCGCTGGAGCTGCCCCACATCGGCCCGGATCAGGCTGGCGACCAGGTAGATGGGCGCGATGAAGGGGCTGAGCGCATGCAGCGGCATGCCCATCAGCGAGGCCCGGGCGATCACTTCGGGCGCGACGCCATAGGCCGCCCCTGTGGCGCCCAGCACCGGCACGATGCCGAAGAAGAAGGCGTCGTTGGACATGAACATCAGCAGCGGCATGCTGAGCGCTGCGGTGATCGGGCCCATATAGGGTCCCAGCGGCTCGGGGATGGCCGAGACCAGGCTCTGAGCCATGGCGTCGATCATCCCCGTGCCCGACAGGATGCCGGTGAAGGCGCCAGCGGCGAAGATCAGGGAGACCATCATCAGGATGGTCTCCCCATGATGGGCCAGGGCCGCCTTCTGTTCGGACAGCCGCGGAAAGTTCAGCGTCACCGCAATGGCGAAGCCGCCCATCACCACGGCGGGCAAGGGCGCAAGGCCGGTGAGCATGCCGACCATCAGCCCAAGGGTCAGAAGGAGGTTCAGCCAGAGGTTCCGGGTCTTCTTCGGCTCGAAGGCGACCGTCTCGGCGGGCTCATCGCCGCCCACGGGACCCTCGATCTTCGCTAGGCGGCGGCGCTCCCCCCGCCCCATGACGTAGGCCAGACCCAGCACCGCCAGCAGCGAGAGGCCTAGCGCCGGCAGCAGGGGTCCGACGATGTCCATGACGTCGATGCGCAGGGCCAGGGCGGCCCGCGCCGCAGGCCCGCCCCAGGGCAACCAGTTCATCAGCGTGTTGCTGAGGCCCAGCAGCACAGCCAGGATCAGGGGATTGAGCCCCAGCCGGCGATAGACCGGGTACATGGCCGAGATGGTGACGATGGCGCTGGTGGCCCCGTCCCCGTCCAGGGAGACCAGCATGGCCAGGACCGCGCTGCCCACCACGACCCGGACGGGATCGTCGCCGGTCACCTGCAGGATCTTGCGCACCAGGGGTTCGAACAGCCCGGCCTCGATCATCACCGCGAAATAGAGCAGCGCGAAGATCAGCATCAGGGCGGTGGGTGCGACCTCGGTCACGCCCTCGATCATCATCTCGCCCAGGCCGACCCCGAAACCGGCGATGAGGCCAAAGACGATGGGGACCAGGATCAGCGCGGCGACCGCCGACAATCGCCGCGAGAGCACTAGGGCCATGAAGACCGCCAGCGCCGAAAAGCCCAACAAAGACAGGTTCATCTGATCCCTCTGCGGGCCCTGATTGGCCGGCGCGTTTCGCCTCCGCCTACCCACGCGCCTTACCGCTGGCGTGTCGCCGCACGGGAGTGCTTACTGGGCTTGGACGCAGCACGTCAATATTTTGCATCCAATTTATTGACCTAATGAAGCCGATCAACCTATGGCTCAGCGCGGATGGAAACGGACAAGAGGGTTTTGGGATGGAAGATGGCCCAGTGAGGATACTCGTCCCCGTCGGCTCCCTGGGGGCCGGCGTGCGCGAGGAGGAACTGCGATACGGCCTCGCCCAGGGGGCGCAGGCGATCGCCACCGACGCCGGCTCCACCGACAGCGGCGCGGCCTATCTGGCCCTGGGAAAGTCCAAGAATGACCGCAGCTCGGTGAAGCGGGACCTGGCCTTGCTGATGAAGGCCGGCGCCGAGGTCGGCATCCCGGTGATCGTCGGCACCTGCGGCCAGGCCGGCGGCGACCGCAACCTCGACTGGACCCGCGACATCGCCCTGGAGATCGCCGCCGAACTGGGCCTGAAGCCCAAGATCGCCCTGCTCTATTCCGAGCAGGACAAGGCGGTTCTGAAGGCCAAGAACGCCGCGGGCAAGATCCGCCCCCTGCCCCCGCTTGGCCCCCTGGATGACGCGACCATCGAGGCCTGCGACCACATCGTCGCGGCCATGGGCGCCGAACCCTATATCGCCGCCCTGCGCGAAGGCGCCGACCTTATCCTGGGGGGCCGGACCACCGACACCGCCGTCATCGGTTGCTTCGCCCTGTGGCGCGGCGCCCATACGGCGGCGACCTGGCACGCGGCCAAGGTCGCCGAATGCGGCGCTCAATGCACGGTCAACACCGGCGACGGCTCTGGCGTGTTGATCTCCATCGGCGCAGAGGGTTTTGAGGTCGAGCCGCTGAGCGCCTCGAACCGCTGCAGTCCGCACAGCGTCTCGGCCCACATGCTCTATGAGAACAGCAACCCCTTCCGCCTGACCGAGCCGGGCGGCGTCCTCGACGTCACCGAGTCGATCTATACGGCGGTCGATGCGCGAACCGTGCGGGTGACGGGGTCGCGCTGGGAGCCTCAGCCCTACACCATGAAACTGGAAGGCGCCGCCGCCGGGCGGTTCCAGACCATCATGCTGATCGGCATCCAGGACCCGGAGGTGCTGTCGCGCCTGGACGAGTTCCACGACAAGCTGCTGCACGCCCTCTATCAACGCACCCGCCGCACCATCGGCGAGGCGGCCGGGGACTTTCACATCTCGCTCAGGCTCTACGGATGGAACGCGGTCTCGGGCGACACGCCGGCGCCGGGAACCCCTGCGCCGCGCGAGGTGGGCGTGCTGTTCATCGCCACCGCCGACACCCAGGCCATGGCCACGCAGATCGCCAACACCTGCAACGCCTACTTCTTCCACTTCCCCCTGGTGGGCGACAAGGAGCTGCCCAGCTATGGCTTCGCCTTCACCCCGGCCGAGGTCGAGCGTGGGCCGATCTATGAGTTCAAGCTCAACCACGTGGTGGAGACTGAAGACCCCCTGGAGTTGGTACGCACGACGTGGATCGACCTGTCAGAGGAAGGGACCGCCCATGCCGACCGTTAAGGACGTCTGCCGTCATGTGCGCTCGAAGAACGCCGGGCCGTTCTGGGTGACCTTCGATCTCTTCTTCGATGGCGAGGCGAGCTTCGCCAAGTACGCCGAGGCGCCGGCCCTGGGACCGCAGCTCTTCGAACGCCTTTTTGGGGCCGACCCGGCCTTCGTCCAGCGCTATCCGGTGGCGAGCCTGAACATGGTCAAGATCTCCTATGCCCGCACCGAACCGCAGGGCGGCATGGTCGAGCGCGACATGCACCGCGGCCAGCAATATGTCCGTCTGCTCGACGTGGAGCTCGACTGATCTCGCGCGGCGCCGGCCCTAGACTTGGGTCGGCGCCAGCCAGGGATGACGCTGCAGGTGCGCCGTCTCGAAGACCCGAATTTCGTCGGCCCGAGCCAGGGCCACGCCCACGGCGTCGAGGCCGTTCAACAGGGGGTGTCGGCGCGAGGCGTCGATCTCGAACCGCCAGACGCCGCCTGCGCCTTCGATGGTTCCGGCCTCCAGATCGACGGTGAGCCGGTTGGTCTCAGGCTGCGACACCTGGGCCAGCAGGGCCTCGACCTCGTCCGGCGGCAGGGTCACGGCCAGCAGGCCGTTGCGGGCACAGTTGTCGAAGAAGATGCCCGCGAAGCTGGTCCCGATCAGGGCGCGGACGCCCAGCTGCGAGAGCCCCCAGACGGCGTGCTCGCGGCTGGACCCGCAGCCGAAATTAGGCCCCACCACCAGGAAGCCGGCGTCCCGCCAGGGCGGTTGGTTAAGGATGAAGTCTGGCCGCGGCGCGCCGGTCTCATCGAAGCGGAGATCGTGGAAGACGCCGCGGTCCAGGCCTGCGCGATCGATGCCCTTCAGGAACTGCTTGGGCATGATGACGTCGGTGTCGATATTGGCGGCCGGCAGGGGCGCGGCGATCCCCTCGACCCGCTGGAATGGCTCCATGCCTAATCCTCCATCCGCCGCACATCGGTGAGGCGGCCGCAGACGGCGGCGGCGGCCACCATGGCGGGGCTCATCAGATGGGTGCGTCCGCCGGCGCCCTGGCGGCCCTCGAAGTTGCGATTGGTGCTCGAGGCGCACCGCTCGCCGGGCGCCAGCACATCGTCGTTCATGGCCAGGCACATAGAGCAGCCCGACTGGCGCCACTCGAACCCGGCGTCCTGGAAGACCCTGTCCAGGCCCTCCGCCTCGGCCTGGCGGCGAACGCTGCTGGAGCCCGGCACCACCATGGCCCGCACCCCGGGCGCCACGCGCCGCCCCCGCAGGACGGCGGCGGCGTCGCGCAGATCCTCGATGCGCGCATTGGTGCACGAGCCGATAAAGGCCCGATCGATCCGCACGCTTGCCAACGGCGCGCCGGGCTCAAGGCCCATATAGTCCAGCGCCCGGGCCGCATCGCGCCGCCGCGACGGCGTGGTCTCGGCCGCGGGATCGGGCACGCGCCCCAGGACCGAGGCGGCCTGGTCGGGACTGGTGCCCCAGGTGACCATGGGCTCGATCTCGTCGGCGCGCAGCACCTCGTGACGGGCGTAGACCGCGCCGGGATCGGCCTTCAACCCGCGCCATGACGCCACGGCGGCGTCCCACATCGCGCCCTTCGGCGCCCTCGGCAGGGCAGACAGGTAGTCGATCACCTGCTCGTCCGGCGCCGCCAGGGCGCCCCGGGCGCCGCATTCCACGGCCATGTTGCACAGCGTCATGCGGCCCTCGACGCTGAGCGCCTCTATGGTGTCGCCGCAGAATTCGATGGCGCAGCCGGCGGCCCCGTCGGCGCCGATGCGGCTGATCAGGGCCATCACCACGTCCTTGGCGGTGACGCCGACCGGCAGACGGCCGATCACCTCCACCTTCATGGGTTTAAGCCTGCGATAGACCACGGTTGACGTGGCCAGCATGTGCTCGATGTCGGACGTGCCGATGCCGAAGCCAAGGGCGCCGAAGGCGCCATAGGTGGTGGTGTGGCTGTCGCCGGCGGCCACCACCATGCCCGGCAGGATCAGGCCAAGCTCCGGGGCGACCACATGTTCGATCCCCTGGTTGGGGTGAAGGATGTCGAACAGTTCGATGCCGAAGTCGCGGCAGTTGCGCGCGAAATAGGCCACCTGCCCGGCCCCGCCAGGGTCGGGCATCTGGGCGGTGCGGACCGGCGCGGTGCCGTTTACGTGATCGACCACGCCCAGCAGGCGTTCAGGCCGCCAGACCTTCCGCCCGGCCTCGCGAAGGCCGGTGAAGGCCTGCGGGCTGGTGTATTCGTTGAGGACGCTGCGATCGACATAGAGCAGCACCGTGGCGCCGTCCTCGTCCAGGCGGGCCACGGTGTGGTCGTCCACCAGCTTGTCATAGAGGGTGCGCGGCGGGCTCATGCGCGCGCGCCCACGCGGTGGCGCCCATCGGCCACGACACATTCCGGCGACGGATCTTCCCCGTTCAGCACCGCGACCACGCAACGGGCGGCGACCATGTTGGTGCGGGCCAGGCCCTCGCGGGTGGAGGCGCCGGCGTGGGGCGCGGCGACGACGTCGGCCCGGGCGACCAGGGCGTCGGTGACCGGCTGCAGGGTCGGATCGCTCTCGCTCTCGAACACGTCGAGGCCGGCGCCCCCCAGACGTCCCGCCTCCAGGGCCGCCAGCAGGTCGCGGTCCGAGACCAGGCCGCCGCGGGCGGTGTTGATCAGGACGGCGCCGGGCCGCATCCGTTCGATGGCCGGGGCGTCGATCATATGCCGGGTCGCCGGGGTCAGCGGGGCGTGCAGGGTGACATAGTCGCTCTGCGCCAGCAGGATCTCGGCATCCACATATCGAACGCCCGTCCGGGCGGCGTATTCGGGGTCCGGCCGCGCCGTGGCCACGAGCACCTCGGCCTCGAAGCCGCTCAGGCGCTGAACGACGCTGCGCCCGATCCGACCCAGGCCGATGACGCCGACCGTCTTGCGGAAGAGGTCCGTACCCATGAGGATCGACCACGACCCAGCGTTCATCTGCGCCTGCGCCTCGCGAAAGCGGCGGCCGAGCGCGATCATCATGCCGATGGCCTGGTCGGCGACCGAGGCGTCATTGCCGCCGGCCGCGATGGTCACCACCCGCCCAAGCTCGGTGGCGGCCTCCAGATCCACCCGCTCATAGCCGACCCCGCGTCGCGCGATGACCGCCAGGTGCGGCAGGGCCATGAGCAGTAAGCGCGTCACCCTGGCATGACCGACGATCCAGCCCTGGGCCCCCGTCAGCACTGCGGCCAGGCTGTCGTGGTCGAGGCCGCCATCGGCCTGGCCGGGCGGCAGGTCGGCGATGACGACCTCGCATCCGGCGGACTCCAGATAGGCGATCGCCGCGTCGTCGAAGAACCGCTGGGTCACCACGACCCGCCGCCTGCTGAGCGTCATCCTGCACCTCCTGCGAAGCCGGAGAGCGGTAACCCGGGGCAGGCCTGGCCGGCCAAGGCCGCTTGCGCATAGGCTTATGCGCGGGGATCAAAGATCAGCGGGTGGCGATGCTGTGCAGGCGCGCCTTGGTCCGCAGGACGTGCGCGCTCATCAGGCCGCCGGCGGCGGCGCTGTCGCCCCGCCGGATGGCCTCAAGGATGGCTTCATGGTCGCCCTGCGAGGTCAGGATGAATTCCGGCGGCGCCTCGGGCACTTCGCGCAGGCGCAGCGGCACATGGTCGGCCACCGCCGGGCAGAGCCGGGCGGGATCGCCAAACAGCGGATAGAGCAGCGTCATGCGGATGGCGTTGCGCAGGACAGCATTCTGCGGCGCCAGCTGGATGGCCCGATGGAACAGGCGGTTGATGGCGTACCAGTCCCGCTCGATGGCCTCGGACCAGCGGCCTTCGGCCAGGATGGCCCCGCCGCGCTCCACCATCCGCTCGATCTCCGCCAGGGCCTCGGCGGTCCAGCCCATCTCCACCGAGAGCCTGGCCCCCAGCCCCTCGAGCTGGGCCCGGACATCGATGGAATCGAGGATGTCGCTGAGCTTCATGCTCTGGACGGTGTAGCCGCGATTGACCCCATAGCTGACCAGACCCTCGGCCGAGAGCACCGCCAGGGCGCTGCGCACCGGCGTGCGCGAGACGTTCATCTCCGTGGCCAGGGCCTCGGCCCGCAGCCTGCTGCCCGGCGGCAGACGGCCCAGGACGATCTGTTCGCGCAGGTGGGTCAGGACGGTGTAGGTCGCAGGCTCGGTATAGGGTTCGGAGCTCGCCGCCCCGAACGACGCCAGCCATCCGTCACCTGTCATGCCTGCCGTCCTTTCGCCGGTTCCCCGCCGGGGGATGCGCGCCTCAGATACACCACTCCAGAGAGATTGCAGCGCCTCCTGACCCTGGTGTCGAGGTCGGTGATAGTCTTCCCGCCACAGTCGGCGGGCGGGTCAGAGGAGACGGCGGATGGAACTGGCCTGGCTGGAGGACTTTCTGGCGCTGGCCCGCGAGCGGAACTTCTCGCGCGCCGCCGAGGCCCGCCACATTTCGCAGCCGGCCTTCAGCCGCCGGGTGCGCCTGCTGGAGGACTGGCTGCAGGCGCCGCTGTTCGACCGCGACACCCACCGCGTGGATCTGACGGCGGCCGGCGCGGAATTCCTGCCGATCGCCGAAGAGATCGTGCGCCGCATCGGATTTGGCCGAGACCGGGTGCGGGAGGTCGCCGACCTGTCGGCCAGCCGCCTGCGCATCGCCTGCACCAATGTCCTGTCCCTGACCTTTTTCCCCGCCTGGCTGCAGGATCTGGAGCAGGCCGGCGCGCCCTCGAACATCAGCTTGGTCACCGACAGCATGGCCGACTGCGAGCGGCTGATGGTCGAGGGCCAGGCGCAGTTCATCCTCTGCCATCACCACCCGGCGACCCCGACGGAACTCGACTCGGCCGCCTTCGTGGCCCTCGACATCGGCGCCGACGTCTTGGCGCCCGTGAGCGCGCCCGTCGGGCTGGGCGCCGCCGCGCCTTTGCATCCCCTGCCCGGCTCGCCTGAGACGCCCACCGCCCATCTGGCCTTCAGCGCCGCCTCCGGGATGGGGCGCATCGTCTCGGCCACGCGGGGCGCCGGGGCGCCGGCGACATGGCTCACCCCCGTCTTCACCGCGCATCTGGCCATGGTGCTGCTGATCATGGCGCGGGAGGGGCGTGGCATGGCCTGGCTGCCGCTGAGCCTGACGGGCCAGGACCTTGAGACCGGCCGCCTGGTGCGCAGCGCGCCCTCCCGCGATTGGGACATCCCCATAGGCATCCGCCTCTACCGCCCCCGCGCGCGGCAGAGCCCGGCGGCGGAAGCCTTCTGGACTCAGGCTGCGGCGACGGCGCAACGGCGGGAGCCCAGGGCCAAGCCCGCCACAGCGGTCGAACAGCCCTAGCGCCGCCTTGCCGAGGGCAACCTATTGAACATCCCCAGGCATACGCCGGTCATCGTCCCAGCAGGTGATTCATCAACCGGCAGAGATTGTCGGGATCGACCGGCTTTTGCAGAAGCGGCCGATCGCTGAAGCTGTGGGGCATCTCCAGGTCGGAATAGCCACTGACAAACACGAAAGGCGTCGCCGTCTCCGCGAGCCTGTCAGCGACCTGAAAGCTGCGGTCCTCATGGACATTGATGTCCAGGACAGCCAGATCCACGGCTTCGCGTTCCAGGAGATCCATGGCCTGGCGCACGCGGCCCACCGGGCCGACGATCTCGTAGCCCGCCTGGGCGAGGGCGCCGCCGATCTGTTCGGCGATCAGCCATTCGTCTTCCAGAACGAGGACTCTGGCGCGCGTGCCTGACGCCATCACCTGTCACCCAAGGGAATGTTGAGCCGAACGCTGACGCCCGTGGCGCCGAAGTCGATCGAGGCCTCGCCGCCTAGATTGTATGAGGTTTCCCGCTCGATGAGCTTCAGGCCGAACCCCTGACGGTTCGCCTGGGCGACAGCCGGGCCCCCGCTTTCCTGCCAGCTGAGGATGAGGTGGTCGCCCTCGGCGGCGCCTGATTGGGTCCAGTCGACGACAAGCTTGCCGGCCGGCGTCGAGAGCGCGCCATACTTGGCCGCATTGGTGGCCAGCTCGTGCAGGATCATCCCCAGAGACAGCGCATGCCGGGGCTTCAGGCGTACCGCTGGCCCGGAGACCTGCACCCGCTCCATGCCAAAGGGCGACAGTTCGGTACAGACGAGATCCTGCAGGGAGCTCTCGGTCCAGTTTTCCCGCGACAACAGCTCGTAGGAGCGGGACATCGCCTGAAGCCGGCCAATGAAGGCTTCCAGGAAGGCTTCGGGCGAGGGCGACGAGCGATGGGTCTGCTGGGCGATGCCGATCGCCACCATCAGCATGTTCTTCACCCGGTGGTTCAGCTCGGCGATCAGGGTTTGCTGGTGGGATTGCGCCTCGGTCAGCCTGGTGACGTCGACGAACGTCACGACGACGCCTTCAATAACCCCTTCGAGCGAACGGTACGGGGCGATGCGCAGCGTGTAATTCTTGTGCAGGTCCGGATGGAACACCTCCCTTTCCCGGGGTGATCCGTCCTGGAAGACCATCTGTATTTCTTCGACAAACCCATGCAGCGACAGGCGGCTGTTGAGGTCTGTCAGAGGGCGGCCACGATCGCTCGGCAGGATATTGAAGAGCTCCTTGACGGCAGGCGTGTAGCTCCGGATCTTGAGATCTCGGTCCAGGAACACCGTCGGAATCTGCGTGCTCTCGAACAAATTCTGCAGATCACTGTTGGCGCGATCGAGCGCGTCGATCTTGGTCAGAAGCTCCGAGTTGACGGTGTTCAGCTCTTCGTTGAGGGACTGCTGCTCCTCCTTCGACGCCTCCAGCTCCTCATTGCTGGACTGGAGCTCCTCATTGACCGAGAGCATTTCCTCATTGGAGGAGCGGAGCTCCTCCAGCGCGGTCTCATATTCCTCGATCAGGGACTGCAGGCGCTCCTTGGTGTCGCGCAGTTCCCGCTCGAGCAGGACCGAGGCGCCGCTTTCGCCAGGCGGCGGCGGGCCATCGACGTCTTCGGCGCCGAGCGATGGTCCTACATCATTGAAGACCACCACGTAGAGGGGCGATCCTTGGCGACGCTGCGCCAGGGGTTCGACGGTGATCGCCACCATCTGGACCCGGCCCTCCTCCGACGTGACCGGAACAGGGTTGCGCGCGACCACATTGTCGCTCTCCACGGCTTCGCGGAAGGCGGCGCGCAGTTCCAACCTCAGGCCCTTTCTCGCCAGGGTGAGCAGCTGCCGCGTCGGCGCGCCTGGCGCGAGCTCCAGATAGCGGTTTGTGCGGGCCGAGAGATGGACGATGTCGCCGTCGCGGTTCACCAGGGCGTGGGCGGGCGCGAACCGCTCCAGGATCTGGAACTCCAGCGCCTGGCGCAGGGCAAGACCCGGGGTTGCGTCAAGGGGGTGGCGGCGGGGATGGTCCGGAAGTCCGCCGTCACCCTGCCGGCGAACCGAGACAGGCGATGGGATCGCCACGCTGATGTCGTCGCGGCTGCGGAATATCCGGTTCTTCTTGTCGACGGGCTCAAAGAGGTCGCCATACCGCCCCACGCTCTCCGACAAGCCGAGGAAGAGATAGCCGCCCTCGCGCAGCGCATAGCTGAAGGTCGGCAGCACCTGTTCCTGAATCTCAGGCCCGAAATAGATCAGCAGGTTCCGGCATGACACCAGCTGGACGCGCGAGAAGGGCGGATCGCGGATGACGCTGTGGGGCGAGAAGATGCACAGGTCGCGGATCTCCTTGCTCAGCACATAGCTTCCGCCCTCCCGGACAAAGAACCTCTCGCGCCGCTCCGGCGACACGCTCTGCAACAGGGCCTCGGGGTAGCGGCCCGCGCGGGCGACCCCCAGGGCCAATTCGTCGATATCGGTGGCGAACACCTGGACCCGCGGCGTGACGCCGAGGCGATCCATGTGCTCGCGCAGCAGGATGGCGATGGAATAGACCTCTTCGCCGGTCGCACAGCCGGGCACCCAGACGCGAACCGCCTCGTCTGGGCCACGCTCTTCGAACAGCTTGGGAATGACAAGCTGGTCGAGGCTGTCAAAGGCTTCCTTGTCGCGGAAGAAGTCCGTGACATTGATCAGGAGGTCACGGAACAGCGCCGCCACCTCCTTGGGGTCGCCTTTCAGGTGCTCGATATAGGCCTTCTGGTCCTGGGCCTGGACGACGTGGATGCGCCGCTGGACGCGACGGAGGAAGGTCTTCGACTTGTAGCCGGCGAAGTCATGGCCGATCTGGTTACGGATGATGGACGAAATCGCCGACTGCGTGTCGCCGCCGTCGCGGTCGGGCCAGGGGCCCAGCCCCTCGTCCAGCCTGCGGGCGAATTCGACGAGCTTGGCGCCCATCTCCTGGGCGGGAAGCGCGAGATCGACAAAGCCGGTGGAGATGGCGCTCTCGGGCATCGAGGGGTGCGCCGGCCCATGGCCGTCGGCGACCTGGGCCAGGGTTAGACCGCCCCGCTCCTTAATGACCTTGGTCCCCAGGGTTCCGTCGCCATCGCCGCCGGAGAGCACGACCGAGGCGGCGTAGTCTTCCTGATCCAGCGCCAGTGAGCTGAACATGATGTCGATCGGCTTGCGCTCCCGGCGCGTGCTGTTCGACCTGTTCAGCTGAAGCCGGCCGTCCTTGAGGGTGATGATGGCGTCGGCGGGAAGCACGTAGACGCAGTTCGGCTGCACCTCGACATCGTGCTCGGCCACCACGACGCTGAGGTCGGTGTAGCGCGCGACGATCTCGTGAAGCAGGCTTTCGCGATCGGGGCTGAGGTGGGTGACGACGATGAAGCCGAGCCCAGGACGTGGAGGCAGCCCTTGGAAGAAGCCCTCAAGCGCCTCGATCCCACCCGCCGAGGCGCCGACACCGACAATAAGAAATTTCGATCGTGGGTCTGGCACAGGCCATCCTATTGAGAAAAATCTGAACGCCGGAACAGGGAGGCGCTGCGTAGACGGGCCAGGATCTGGCGCGCCTTATCGTTCGCCGCCTGGACTTCAACTAGAGAAGAACCGTCAGCTCGGCTCTTCGATCCCCGATCATCCTTTTCGCTTTGGATGAACGCTGAGCAATTCGTCGTACTTCTGGCGAACTGATTCGTAACACTCGCAGGTGTGGTCTTCGAGACCACGGCGGTCGAGGACCTGGATCTGACCCCGAGAATAGCGCACCAGACCCGCGTCCTGCAGGCCGCTGGCCACCCGGCTCACCGTGGTGCGCTGAACCCCGAGCATCAGGCCCAGGAACTCCTGGGTGAGCTGGATCTGGTCGCCGCGCACCCGGTCCTGGGTCATAAGCAGCCAACGGCAGAGGCGCTCATCGACGCTATGGAGCGCATTGCAAGCCGCTGTCTGCTGAACCTGCGCCGCATTGGCCTGGGCATGGCGGATGATCAGATCTGTGAGGTTCAGGCTAAGCGCCGCCGCCGCCCGCAGGCGCTCCGCCGACATCTTGAAGGCGTGTCCCGGGATCTGAGCGACGACCCGATCGGTCGAGGTGGAAGAGCCAAGGGCGTTCAGCAGACCCCAGCCGCTCTCCCGGCCGATCGTGCACGCCTCCACGTCGTGCCCGCTCTCCATCGTGGTGACAACCGAAAGAACTGACGAGGTCGGAAACCAGACGCAGACCAATTCTTCGCCAGGCTCGGCGACCTGGGCCCCCCGATGCAGCGAAACGTCCATCAGGTACGGCGTAAGAAGACCAAGGGTTTCGGCAGAAAGTCTACCTAAGAAGTCGTTGGCCTCGAATTCCACCCAGCGTCCCATGATTTTCTACGTGTCCAGCACGTGGATGGCGATACCTGCCAGATGCCTGGCAGGGTCAATGCATTTGCGTTTGAATGACCAACGCGCCCCTGTCTGTCGAGTTGCGCACCTACGCTACTCAAAGATGACCATGGGTTTTGGTACGACCCTGGAATCCACAAGGAAATCTCGCCTTGGTGGCCGTCCGGCAGGCTCTGAGCCTGCGCCCAGTTCCGCGGCAGATCCGACCCACGGACTGCCTCCACATCCTTACGTCTTCCTTATGCGCCAGCGCGCAACGCCATCTCGCGCCCTTATGCGGCCCGGGCGGACAGTGCCCCATCGCAAACTGATGGCGGCCGAACATGCTCGACATCCTCTATCTGACTCTGGCGCTCGGCGCCTTCGCCCTGCTCGGCGCGCTGGTCGCCGGGCTTCGGCGGCTCTGACATGGCCGAACTCGTCCTCTGGGGCGCCGGCGCCCTCGTGATCGGCGGCTACATGCTGGCCGCCCTGCTGCGGCCTGACCGCTTCTGACGGAACTCTCATCATGAACTGGCAAGGCTGGGCGGAAATCGCCCTGACCCTGGGGCTGCCGTTCCTCCTCGGCTGGCCCATAGGCGTCTTCATCTCGCGGGTCTGGAACCAGGAGCGCACCTGGCTCGACCCGGTGCTGCAACCTGTCGAGCGCGGATTTTACGTTGCGCTGGGCGTTCGTCCCGACCAGTCCCAGACCTGGACCGGCTACGCCGCCGCCCTGCTGGCCTTCAATGCGGCGGGCTTTGTCCTGCTCTACGCCATCCTGCGGCTACAGGGCCTGCTGCCGCTGAACCCGCAGGGGTTCGGGGCGCTCTCCGAACCCCTGGCCTTCAACACGGCCGTCAGCTTCGTCACCAACACCAACTGGCAGGCCTATAGCGGCGAGACGACGCTGAGCCACCTCAGCCAGATGGCCGGCCTGACGGTGCAGAACTTCCTGTCGGCGGCCACCGGCGCGACCGTGGCCGCGGCTCTGGCCCGCGCCTTCGCCGCTCACAGGCAGACTGGCCTTGGCAACTTCTGGGCCGATCTGGTGCGCACCACCCTGTGGGTGCTGCTACCCCTGTCGATTGTCGCAGCCCTGGTCTTCGCCGCCCTCGGCGTGCCGCAGACGCTTTCGGCTTCGGCCACGGCCACAACGCTCGAAGGCTCTGAGCAGACCATCCCGATGTTCGCCACCGCCAGTCAGCTGGCCATCAAGCAGCTCGGCATCAATGGCGGCGGCGTGTTCGGCGTGAACTCAGCCCATCCGCTGGAAGGCCCCACCCCGCTGGCCAACTTTATCGCCGCCGTCTCGATCAACGTCCTGGGCTGGGCGGCCTTCTTCGCCTTTGGCCGCACGGCCCTGGCCGGCCGCAACCTGAGGGCCATCGCTATCGCCGCCCTCCTCCTGCTGTCGGCGGGCGCCGCGGCGCTCTACTGGACCGAAACCCAGGCCCCGCCGGCCCTGGTCGCCGCCGGCGCCGAGGCCTCGGTGAACATGGAAGGCAAGGAGGTCCGCTTCGGCGCGCCGGCCTCAGCCGTCTGGGCGGCCATGACCACCGGCGCCTCCAACGGCTCGGTCAATTCCATGCATTCGAGCTTCATGCCGCTCGGCGGCGGGGTGCAGATCTTCTTCATGCAGCTGGGTGAGATCCTGCCCGGCGGCATCGGCACGGGCGTCGGCTTCATGCTGATGATGGCCCTGCTCGCGGTCTTCGTGGCCGGGCTGATGGTCGGCCGCACGCCGGAATATCTGGGCAAGAAGATTGAAGCCCGCGAGGTCCAGTACGCCATGCTGGCCGTGCTGGTCCTGCCGCTGACCATCCTGGGGTTCTCCGCGGCCGCGGCGGTGCTGCCCATTGCGCTGGAAAGCCTGGCCAATCCCGGCCCCCATGGGTTGTCGGAGATCCTCTACGCCTACACCTCGGCCAGCGCCAATAACGGGTCGGGCTTTGCGGGCCTGGCCGCCGATACCCCCTGGTGGAACACGACGCTCGGCCTGGCCATGCTGATGGGCCGCTTCCCCGGCATCGTCATCATGCTGGCCATCGCCGGCGCCCTGGCGGCCAAGCCCAAGCTGGCTCCCTCGGCCGGGGCCCTGCCCACCGACAACGGGCTTTTCATCGGCCTGCTGATCGGGGTGATCCTGATCCTGGGCGGCCTCCAGTTTTTCCCGGCCCTCGCGCTCGGCCCGATCGTCGAGTACTTCCAGGCGCTTGACGCGCTGGCCGCCTCGCGGAGCACACTCCCATGAGCACAACCGACACGCCCCTGGGCGAAAACCGTGGCCGGGCCTCCAGCCTCGCCGCGGGCCTCGATGGCCCGGCCCTGGCGCGGGCGGCCAAGGACGCCGCCGTCAAGCTCGACCCGCGCCGGCTGACCGGCAATCCGGTCATCTTCGCCACCTGGCTGGTGGCGGTGCTGAGCACGATCTCGGCCGCCCTGATCATCGGGCGGGGCGAAGACGGCGCCTTCGCCGTCCAGCTGGCGGTCTGGCTCTGGGCCACCGTGCTGTTCGCCAACCTGGCCGAGAGCATCGCCGAGGGCCGCGGCAAGGCGGCCGCCGACAGCCTCCGCGCCAGCCGGGTCACCACCCGGGCCAAGCTGATCATCGACGAGGCCACCGGGACCATCGTCCCCACCCCGGCCCACGAACTGGGCGCCGGCCAGGTGGTGCTGGTGGAGGCCGGCGATGTCATCCCCGCCGACGGCGAGATCATCGAAGGCGTGGCCTCGGTCAACGAAGCGGCGATCACTGGCGAGAGCGCGCCTGTGATCCGCGAGAGCGGCGGCGACCGCTCGGCCGTCACCGGCGGCACCACCGTCGTCTCCGACTGGATCAAGGTTCGCATCACCTCGGAGCCCGGTGGGACCTTCCTCGACCGCATGATCGCCATGGTAGAGGGCGCCGACCGCCGCAAGACGCCCAACGAAGTCGCCCTGGCCGTCCTGCTGGCGGGACTCAGCCTCGTCTTCCTTATCGCTGTGCTTACGCTGGTGGGGCTCGGCGCCTATTCCGGCATAACCCTCTCGCCCCTGGTGCTGGGCGCGCTGTTCATCACCCTGATCCCCACCACCATCGGCGGGCTGCTGTCGGCGGTGGGCATCGCCGGCATGGACCGGCTGCTGAAGGTCAATGTGCTGGCCACCTCGGGGCGGGCGGTGGAGGCGGCCGGCGACGTCGACACCCTGCTGCTGGACAAGACCGGCACCATCACCTTCGGCAACCGGATGGCCACCGAGGTGATCCCGGCGCCCGGCGTGCGGCCCGAACAGGCCCTGCGGTCCGCCCTGATGGCGTCCCTCGCCGACGAGACGCCGGAGGGCCGCTCCATTGTCGAACTGGCCCGGGTCCAGGGCGAGGTCGCCGAGGCCCCGCAAGGCGCTGAGCCCATCGCCTTTTCCGCCGTCACCCGTCAGTCGGGCCTAAACGCCCAGGGGCGCGCCTGGCGCAAGGGGGCGGTCGATGCGGTCCTGCGCACCGTCGGCCTGACGCCCGAGGAGATGCCATCGGAGGTCGCCGCCGCGGTCGACCGGATCGCGCGCTCGGGCGGCACGCCCCTGGCGGTCAGCGAGGACGGGGCGCTGGTGGGCGTCATCCACCTGAAGGATGTGGTCAAGCCCGGCGTGAAGGCCCGCTTCGCCGACCTGCGGCGCATGGGCCTGCGCACGGTGATGATCACCGGCGACAACCCCGTCACCGCCGCGGCCATCGCCTCGGAGGCAGGCGTCGACGACTTCCTGGCCGAGGCGACGCCGGAGGACAAGCTGCGCCTGATCCGGGCCGAGCAGGCCAAGGGCCGGCTGGTGGCCATGTGCGGCGATGGCGCCAACGACGCCCCCGCGCTGGCCCAGGCCGATGTGGGGGTGGCCATGCAGACTGGCGCCCAGGCGGCCCGCGAGGCCGGCAACATGGTCGATCTCGACTCCGACCCCACCAAGGTCATCGAGATCGTCGAGGTGGGAAAGCAGATGCTGATCACCCGCGGCGCGCTCACCACCTTCTCCATCGCCAACGACGTGGCCAAGTACTTCGCCATCATCCCGGCCATGTTCGTCACCGCCCTGCCGGCCCTGGGGGCGCTGAACATCATGGGGTTGTCGAGCCCGCAGAGCGCGATCCTGTCGGCGGTGATCTTCAACGCCCTGATCATCGTGCTGCTGATCCCCCTGGCCCTGCGCGGCGTCCGCTATCGGGCGCTGGGGGCCTCGAAGCTCCTGTCGCGCAACCTGGCGATCTATGGTCTCGGCGGGCTGGTCGCGCCCTTCATCGGCATCAAGCTGATCGACCTGGCCCTCTCGTCCCTGGGGCTGGCCTGATGGACCGGTTCGTCCAAAGCCGCAGCTTCTGGTTCAAGGTCGTCTGCCTCCTATGCCTCGCCTTCGGCATCATGATCCAGGTCCTGGACCGCGTCCGCGAGGCGCCTTCGCCCCTCGCTCGCCCTCATCCCATCGAAGCCCACGCCCCCGGCGGCGGCCCCGTCAATCCAGACCCAGAGTGATCCATGCTCTCCCTCCTTCGCCCCGCCCTCGCCTCGGTGGGCCTGTTCACCCTCCTGCTCGGCCTCGCCTATCCGCTGGCGATCACGGGCGTCGCCCAGGCCGCCTTCCCGCAGCAGGCCGACGGAAGCCTCATCGTAAGGGATGGGCGCATCGTGGGGTCGGCGCTGGTCGGTCAGGCCTTCACCTCGGCCCGCTACCTGCAGGGCCGGCCCTCGGCGGTCGACTATGACGCCACGGGCTCTGGCGCCTCCAACCTCGGGCCACTGAACCCGGATCTGATCGCCGAGACCTCAGAACGCGCTGGCGCGTGGCGCGCTGGGACCGGAAGCGACAACGTCCCTGCCGACGCGGTCACCGCCTCAGCCTCAGGCCTGGATCCGCATATCTCGCCGGTCAACGCCCTGGCCCAGGCCAGGCGCATCGCCGAGACCCGGGCCGCCCACATCGATCAGGTCCGCGCGGTCATCGCCAACCATGTCGAGGGCCGAACCTTCGGCGTTCTGGGCCAGCCAAGGGTCAATGTGCTGCAGACCAACCTCGCCCTCGACGCCGCCTTCGCGCCGGAGCAACCTGCGCCGCAATGAGCCCCAATACGCCCCGCCGGCCCGATCCTGACGCCCTGCTCGCGGCCACCCGGGCGGGGCGTGGTCGGTTGAAAGTGTTCCTGGGCATGTCGCCCGGCGTGGGCAAGACCTACGAGATGCTGCGCGCCGCGCGTCGCCGGAAGGCGGAAGGCAAGGACGTGGTGGTCGGCCTGGTCGAGACCCACGGGCGCAAGGAGACCCAGGCCTTGCTCCGGGGCCTGGACGTGCTGCCCCGGGCGCCGATGGAGCACCGCGGGGCGACGCTGCTGGAGTTTGACCTCGACGCCGCCCTGGCCCGGCGGCCCGCCCTGCTGCTGGTCGATGAATACGCCCACTCCAACGCCCCGGGCTCGCGGCACGCCAAGCGTTGGCAGGATGTGGACGAACTGCTGGCCGCAGGGATCGACGTCTGGACGACCCTGAACATCCAGCATCTGGAAAGCCTGGTCGATGTGGTCTGGAAGATCACCGGCGTGCGCCAGCGCGAGACGGTGCCGGACATGGCCCTCGACCGCGCCGACGAGATCGAGCTGGTGGACATCACGCCGGCCGAGCTGCGCGAGCGGATGGGCGAAGGAAAGGTCTATGTGCCGGAGACCGCCCGCCTGGCGGCGGAACGGTTCTTCAAGATCGAGAACCTGACCGCCTTGCGGGAGCTTTCCCTGCGCCGGGCCGCCCAAGCGGTGGACGACCAGCTGATGGGCGCCATGAGGCGGGCCGGCGTCGAAGGCCCCTGGGCGGCGGGCGAGCGCATCCTGGTTCTGATCGGCCCAGACCCCATGGCCGGGTCCCTGGTCCGCGCCGGCCGGCGCCTGGCCGACATGATGATGGACGCGCCCTGGAGCGTGGCCCATGTGGAGCGGCCCAATCGCGCAGGGATCTCGACCGACGCCGCCCAGCGGCTTCGCGAGGCGGTCAAGCTGGCCGAACAGCTGGGCGCCTCCACCATCACCCTGACCGGCGACGACATCGTCGGCTCCGTCCTCGACTACGCTCGACGGAACAACGTCACCCAGATCGTCCTCGGCAAGAGCCGGGTCCGACGCCCCTTCCGGCCAGGGCTGGCCGAAGCCCTGCTGGCCCGCACCCAAGGCGCGGCCCTCCACGTGGTGACCGAGGGCTCCGAACCGCCAGCGCCCAAGCCCCTCGCCCCGGCCCGACCGGCTAGCCTCGCCTGGCGGGCTCAGGCCGGCGCCATGGCCCTGGTGGCCATCGGGTTCGCCATCGCCCATGGCCTGGACCGATACGTCGAGAGCGTGAACCTCGCCATGGTGTTCATGCTCAGCGTCCTGGTCGCAGGGTTGGCCTACGGCCTGTGGCCGGCGATCGCCGCGGCGGCGGCCTCGGCCTTTCTCTACAACTTCTTCTTCCTCCAGCCGCGGCTGACGGTCTGGATCGGCCATCCCGCCGACGTGCTGACCTTCGCGGTCTTCTTCGCCGTCGCCCTCACCACCGGCTGGCTGACCGGCCGCGTGCGGGACCAGGCGCGGCTTGTGGCCCGCCGCGCCTCGGCCATCTCGGCGGTGCTGGCCTCCACCCGCCGTCTGTCGTCGGCGCCGGACGCCCAGGGCGCGGCGACCGCCCTGGCCGAACAGCTGGCGGCGGCCACCAGCGGCGAGGCCGTGGTCCTGACCCCGACCGGCGAGGACCTCCAGCTCAGCGCCGCCTCACCCGGCGCGCCACCCTTGAGCCCCGGCGACATGGCCGCTGCGCGCTGGGCCTGGGAACGCGGCGAGCCGGCCGGCGCCGGCACCGGCACCATGCCGAACCTCGCCTGGGTCTTCCGGCCCCTCCAGGGGGTGAAGGCGCGGGCAGGCGTGGCTGCGGTCAGCGCCTCGGCCGTGGCGACCGAGGACGGGGAACGGTTCGTGGCCGCCCTGCTCGACCAGGGGGCGGTGGCCCTGGAGCGGGCCGAGTTCGCCGCCACGGCCGCCGACGCCGAGGCCCTGCGGCGCACCGACCGCCTGCGTGCGGCCCTGCTCAACTCGGTCAGCCACGACCTGCGCACGCCGCTCTCGACCGTACTGGGCTCCGTCACCACCCTGATCGACTATGGAAGCGGCCTGTCGGCGGCGGTGCGGGACGACCTCCTGCAGTCCATCCGCGAGGAGGCCGAGCGGCTCAGCCGCTACGTCGGCGACCTGCTGGACATGACCCGGCTGGAGGGCGGCGCCCTGGTGGCCCGGCGCGACTGGCTCGACGCCCGCGACGTGCTGCGCGCCGCCGTCGAGCGGGTGAAGCGCCGCATGGGCGGCCGGAAGGTCGCGTGGGACTTTCCCGACAAGGTGACCCTGGTCATGGCCGACCCGACCCTGCTGGAGCAGGCCCTGGTGAACATCCTGGAGAACGCCATCGCCTACAGCCCCGACGACAGCACGATCGAGGTCGCCTGCTACGAGGACCATCGCAATGTGGTCATCAGCATCGAGGACGAGGGACGCGGCATCCCGACGCCAGACCTGGAGCGGGTGTTCGAGAAGTTTCGCCGGCTGGACGAGGCCAGCGACCGGGGCAAGGGATCGGGCCTTGGCCTGGCCATTTCCAAGGGCTTCATCGAGGTGATGGACGGCCGCATCGCGGCGGCCTCGCCGATCCATGAGGGCCGTGGCACACGTATCCTGATCAGCCTGCCCAAGTCGCGGGCCACCCCGGAAGGACTCCTTTGAGCGGTTCGCGTCCCCGTATCCTCGTCATCGACGACGAGCCGCAGATCCACCGGTTCCTGGGGCCGGCCCTGGACGCGGCAGGCTACGAGCCTGTGCGCGCCGATACGGCCGAAGCGGGCCTGCGCGAACTGGCGCGGCGGGCGCCCGACGCCGTGGTGCTCGACCTCGGCCTGCCCGACCTCGACGGCAAGGCGGTCCTGGCCAAGGCGCGCGCCTTTTACTCCGGGCCGATCCTGATACTGTCCGCCCGGGACCGGGAGACCGAGAAGATCGACGCCCTCGACCTGGGCGCCGACGACTATGTGGAAAAGCCGTTCGGGGTCGGCGAGCTGCTGGCGCGCCTGCGGGTGGCCCTACGCCACGCCGCCACCCGCGAGGGCGCCAAGCCCGTCGTCACCGCGGGCGACCTGACCATCGATCTGGTCAAGCGGCTGGTCACCCGCGCCGGCGAGCCGGTCCGCCTGTCGCCGCGGGAATACGACCTGCTGGCCCAGCTGGTCCAGGGCGCCGGCAAGGTGGTCACTCATCGCCAGCTGCTGACCGCCGTCTGGGGACCTGCCCACGAAAGCGACGTCCAGTATCTGCGCGTCTTCGTCGGCCAGCTGCGCCAGAAGATCGAGGCCGACCCTGCGGCGCCGAGCCTGATCCTCACTGAGCCGGGCGTCGGTTATCGCTGGATGGGCGAGTAAAGCCTTCCTGGTCCCAGGCGGCTGCGACCCTGAACCGTACCGCCGCCGCGCCAGCTCATTCTTCGGCCTCATGGGGTCCTGAGAACATATCGCTTTTCAGTGGGCGTCACCGGCTTCAAGCCTCCTCGCACGTTGTGGGAGAGAACCGATGGGCGTGTCGTCGCTGCAAGACCTGGTGGAGACGGTGCTGGGCGCCGAGCGCACCGAAGAGATGTTCGCGTTGCTCGTCGTCCATCCGGACCTGACGGCGCCAGCCGAGCAGGTCAGCCGCGCCGTGATGGCCCAGGCCTTGAACATGGTGCTGTTCAGCGATCTGCTAAGCCGCGTCCCGGCCGCGGCCGACTACGCCGCCGACTGCCTGCGGGACGGCCGCACCATCTTCCACGACCACGGCGCTGTGCGCACGGTGGTGTTGAGCGGCATGGGCGCCCTGCCCTCTGGTGAAGCCGCCCTCGTGCGGGTGCTCAAGCCCCTCGGCTACCAGCAGAACGGCCTCTATCCCCTGGAGCGCCTGAAGATGACCGGCCGCTCCTACGCCCAGCTGGACTATCCCGAGGACATCGCCCAGTTCTTCGTCAGCGAGTTGCACACCGACCGCTTCTCGCCAGCCTTCGTCAAGGCCGCCCGCGCCGTGACCGGCGAGTCCCGCGATCCCCTGTCCGACGAGGCCAAGGCCGTGCTCGCAACCTTCCAGGCCAAGGGCGAGGCGACGTTCGCCGAGGCCGCCGCCGCCCTGCCGGTCCTGGCCGGCTGCTTTGACCGCCAGCACGACGCTCCGGCCCAGGCCGACTATGAGGCCCTGCTGGCGGAGTCGGCGGAGATGGCCTGGATCGCCACCGAGGGGAACGCCTTCAACCATGCCACCGACCGGGTCGACGACGTCGAGGCCGTGGCTGAAGGCCAGAAGACCCTGGGTCGGCCGATGAAGGACACGGTGGAGGTCTCCGGCTCGGGCCGTGTGCGCCAGACCGCCTTCCGCGCCGCCCAGGTGATGCGCGACTTCATCGGGGCCGACGGGTCGATCATCTCGCGCCCGGCGCCGGGCTCGTTCTACGAGTTCATCACCCGCATGCCGATGACCGACGAGAAGACCGGCCGGCCGCGCCTGGACCTCGCCTTTGACAGCTCCAACGCCCAGGGCATCTTCAAGATGACCGCCGCGGCCGGCGCCGATCGCTGAGGCATGAACGCCCAGCTGGCCGCTGACCTCGCGAGACTGGTTGGCGACGAGGCCCTGCTGACGTCGCCAGAGGACCTGGCGGCCTATGACCAGGCGGCGCGCTATGAGGGGGGCCGCGCCGCCGTGGTGGTCCGGCCGCGCGCCCCGGCCGGCGTCGCCGCAATCGTCGCCTGGTGCGTGAGCCACCAGGTGGCGTTGGCGGTCCAGGGCGCCAATACGGGCCTGGTCGGCGCCTCAACCGCCGACGACAGCGGCCATCAGGTGCTGCTCAGCCTGGAGCGGCTGCAGACGCCGCTGGCGGTGGATCCCGTCAACCGGAGCGTCCGCGCCGGGGCCGGCGTCCGCCTCTCAACGGTGAACGCGGCCTTGCAGCCCCATGGCTTGTTCCTGCCCATCGACCTGGGCGCCGACCCCACCGTCGGCGGCATGGCGGCGACCAACACCGGCGGCGCCCGCTTCATCCGCTATGGCGACATGCGCCGACAGGTGCTGGGCCTGGAGATGGTCCTGGCCGACGCGGCTGGAACCCTGGTGCAACTGCGCCGCGGCCTGCGGAAGGACAATACCGGGCTCGACCTGCGCCAGGTGGTGATCGGGGCCGGCGCAGCGCTCGGCGTCATCACCGCCGTGGAGTTCGAGGTTCAGCCTCGTCCCGCCCAGACCGCAGCGGCCCTGGTTCTGCTGGAGGACCTGGCGGCGGCCCTCCCCCTTCTGTCGCACATGGAGCGGGAGGGCGGCGAACTCCTGTCGGCCTTCGAGGGCATGTCCCGGGCCGCCTTGAGTGCGGCGCTGGCCCATGGCCGGGGCCTGCGCAGTCCGTTCTCCGGTCCCCTGCCCCCCTATGCGGTGCTGGTGGAACTGAGCACGACCCGATCGCTGAAACCCGGAGACGCCAGCCCGGCCAATCATCTGGAGGAAGCGCTGGCCGACTGGCTGGAGACCGACGATGGCGGCGGCGCAATCGATATCCTGACCGGCGCGCCCGAACCGCTCTGGGCGATCCGCCACGCCATTTCCGAAGGCCTTCGGGCCAAGGGCCGGGTCATCGGCTTCGACCTCGCCTTCCGGCGCTCCGATCTGGCCGCCTTTCGTCAGGCGGCGGTCGCGCGTCTGAACGTCGCTTTTCCTGAATTCGAGATCTGCGATTTCGGCCACATCGGCGACGGCGGCGTGCACTTCAACCTGGTCTGCGATCCCGATGCGCCGCCCACCGCCGAGCGGCTCTCCCAGCTTCGTGACGCCGTCTATGAGATCGCCTGCCTGCAGTTTTGCGGCAGCTTCAGCGGCGAGCATGGCCTTGGTCGCGCCAACCTCGCCCAGTACCGGACCCTCACGCCCGCCCCTGTGCGAGGCCTGGCGGCCCGCGTCCAGGGCGCCTTTGCTGAGCGCGCGCTCGGCGCCGTGGACTTCGCCACCCTCCGCTGAAGGCGCGCCGGCGCCTCAGGGCGCTGGACGGGCGGAGCGGATGACCGGCGGCAGCTCGGCGGGCTCAAAGCCGATCCGGTCGGCCTGCAGAACCACACAGCGGCCCGTGAAGGCGACGCCTTCGCACAGCTGCCAGGCGCCGGTCACATGGGCGCTCAGGGGCGCGCCGCCCTCGCCCGGCGCTTGGAGTTCGGGGGTAGCCGCCGACACCGAGAGCCGGAGCCCCATGAATTCGCGGCGGGCGTAGAGTTCCAGCAGCGGCTCCTTCGGGGCGTCGCCTTCAACCCCGCGATAGGTGGCGAAAGCCGAACGGACCTCGAAGCTCTCCGCGCCGACCCGCGCGGGCACATAGTCAAAGTTCGGCGTGTCGCGTCTTAAGACCGTGCAGGGGTTGGTGAACTCCGGCGCGCCGCAGATGTCCCAATAGCCGGTCACCCTGGCGCTCAGGGGCCGGAACGGGATCACCGCCTTGGTGTCGGCGAGATCATCCCGGGTCGTGAAGCTCTGGCCGGCGAAATCGGGGGCGCTGAAAAAGGTGATCTCGTCCTCCTGGGCGCCCGCCGAGGACGCCAGGACCAGGGCCAGCCCCACCCCGATGAGAGTCGCGCCAGGGACGAAGGAGGATGCGGGCATGAGCGTTCGACCTAGGCGCTATAGGCGATGAAGCGGCCAAGCCCGCCCACCGTCAGCCAGATGAGTAGGGAAGAAGCGGCCATGATGCGCCCGGCCAGGGGCGGCGCGGCGTCCCAGCCGGCCAGGCGGGTCTTGAACATCAGGTTGAAGGCCAGGGCGTTGGCTAGGCCCAGGAGCAGCCCAGCCATCTTCCACAGGAAGATGCTGTTCTGCGCCAGGGGACCGGCGTCGGCGGAAAACACCACAAGGCCGTTGATCAGGAAAAGCCCGAGCCCGACCACCGCCAGCGGGGTCATGAACTGCGACAGGGGCTCCAGCGGCAGAGCCCGGGCGAAGCCCAGCAGCCTCAGATCGACCGCGCCGATCCCCCCGATCAACAGGATCAGGCCCAGAAGGTGGACGAGGTTGGCGATGGGATAAAGCCCCCCGCCGCTGCGCGCCGCCTCCCCCAGGGGCGATTGCTCGAGGGCGACCGCAAACGCCTGCAACGTCTCCAGGAGCGCCATCTCAGCGCATCTCGACGGTCTTGCCACCTACGATGATGCGCTCGGCGCGGACCTCCAGGGTCCCATCAGTGCGAGGATAGCCCACGACCCTGATCTTGGCGCCGGCCGGGAGATCCTTGGCGCTCAGGCCCCGCGCCGCGACGCGGGCGACCGGGCCGAGAACGACGGTCCAGACCTTGTCGCCCACCGTGATGGCCATCTCCGCATGGGGGTTGCGCCACCGGGTCGACTGAATTGCGCCCTCGAGGGTGATGCTGCGGTTGGCCGCATAGGATCCCCAGCCATGATGGGCCAAGGCGTTACTTGGCGCGCCAAGACCAACCGCAAGAGCCAGCACTACGCCCCGCCACATTGAACACCCCAAACCCGATTGAAGACTTCGGGTACGATGTTCCGCCCACGAAACCGACCGACAAAGCGATAGTTTCTCATCAGGCCATGCGGGTTCGTCGTCCCCCACGGGCTTGGGCCGCCCGATCAGCTATGGGCCTGGGCGATGATCCAGTTGGTGAAGGCTCGCAGGCCTTCGGATGCGCCCCTGTGCTCCGGCACCACCCAGTAATAGGCCTTCAGGCTCAGCGGCTGGTTTTCGAACAGGGTCACGAGACGCCCCGAGGTCAGTTCGTCCTCGATCAGCACCTTCGGCAGGATCGCCGCCCCGAGTCCTGCCGCGGCGGCCTGGGCGATCATGGCGAACTGCTCATAGCGCGGGCCGCGGTTCACACCAGGGAGGTCGATCCGGGCGACGTCGCACCAGTCGGCCCAGGCCGTCGCTCGCGTGGTCTGATGCAGCAGGGTGGCGCGCTCCAGATCCTCTGGCTGACGCAGGCGGCGGGCGGCGCGGTATTCCGGACTTGTCACGACCACGGTGATCTCGTTCATCAGGTGGTGGCAATGGGCCGAGGCCCACGTCGGAGCGCCGTAGTGAATGGCGGCGTCGAACATCTCGCTCTCGAAGTCGAAGGGCTCCAGCCGGGCGGAGAAGTTCAGGGTGATGTCGGGATGGGCGTCCACGAAGGTCGGCAACCGGGGCACGAGCCAGCGGGTGGCGAAGGTCGGCAGCACCGCAATATTCAGCGTTGTGGTGGCTTCGGTGAACGCCATCACCTTGTGGGTCGCCTGGCGCAACTCGGTGAGGATGCGCTGCACCTCCTTGAGATAGGCGACGCCGGCCGCCGTCAGGATGACCCGCTGGCGAACCCGCTCGAACAGGACGACGTCGATGCGGTCCTCCAGCATTCGGACCGCGCGACTGATGGCGCTCTGGGTGAGGTTCAGTTCCACCGCCGCCCGGGTGAAGCTGCCATGGCGTGCGGCGGCCTCGAAGGCCGTCAGATCGCCGATGGAGGGAAGCAGGAAATGGCGGGACATGGGTACTGACGGGTCATGCGTAGAACTCACGTGACGTCACGCCCGGGGGGGACGCCAGCAGATTGGCCGCCTTGCGCCCCTAGCCCGGGTGAGAAGTTCAGAAGCCGTGCTCATGTGCCGCCATTGCAGGCGCCGGGCATGTAACAAGGCGCGCGGTGGGACATGAACAGCGCTGGGCCGCCGCCAGTGGGGCTGGCGGCGGCCGCGCCTGTCGTTCGAGAGGGGGGCTAGAACGACTTGCGAAGATTGACGCCCACCGTCCGCGGCAGGGTCGAGTTGACGAGTTGCTCGGACCCGGCGCCGGAACTGACCGAGTAGGTCCCGTAGATGTCGAACACGTTGCGGACAAAGACATAGGCGCCCCAGTCCGGACCCTCCAGGCCCGTCCGCAGGTTCACGACGCCGAAGTCGCCCTGCTTCTCGTAGTAGGTGTTGGTCGGGCGGAAGTGGGAATAGGACTTGCCGATATAGCTGTAGTCCAGCCGCAGCATGCCATCGAAGGCGTCGGTGACCGGCCACACATAGTCGACGCTGGTCGAGGCCGAGAACTTGCTGATGTCGGGGATCTGGTCGCCCTTGTCCCCCAGCGAGGTGGAGTCGCGGATATTGGGGTTGATCTGGTCTTCCAGCAGTTCCGGCTCGGAGAAGGTGAGACCGCCGGAGATCGACAGACCCGCCATCGGACGCGCCATATACTCGAACTCGACGCCCCGGATCCGGGCCTTGCCGGCGTTGACGATGAAGCTGCAGCAGCCGCTCAGGGTCTGGGCCGAGGTCTGGATATTGTCCCAGTCGATCTGATAGAGCGCCGCGTTGAGGGTCAGGCGGCGATCGAACCAGGCCGTCTTCACGCCCAGCTCATAGTTCCACACCGCATCGGGGCCATACGGCACCAGTTCGGGCTCCAGGTTGGGGGTGTTGTTCGCGCCGCCCGGACGGAAGCCTTCGGCCGCGGTGGCGTAGAGCATGATGTCGGGATTGAACTGATAGTTGACGCTGTACTTCTCGAGCCAGCCCTCGGCGTCGGCGCTGGAGCTCCGCCAGGGTTCGACCAGCGAGCCGGACACCCAGTTGGGCATGTCGGTCTGGCCGAAGGTGGTCTTGTCGTACTTGAATTGCCGCAGTCCGACATTGAAGGTCAGACCGTCGATCAGCTCGTAGGAGACATCGCCGAACAGGGCCGTCTGGTCGGTTTCAGTGGTGATGTCCCGGTGGAAGAATATGGTCGGCGGAACGCCGATCACCCCGGTGCTGGCGTCGACCACGGCGAGCGTGCTGTCGACATAGTCCTCGCGCTTCTCGATGAAGGCGCCCAGGGTCCAGTTGAGCTTGGAGTCGCCCTTGGAGCTGATGCGCAGTTCGCTGTTGAAGGTGTGCAGCCAGGCGGGCTTGTAGAGCGTCGTCGGGGTCTGCGAGAGGGCGAAGGCCGTGAACTGGGCCAGTTGCTGGCTGTTGCACGACGAGGTGGGCACGCCCAGCGACAGCTTGAACCAGTTGGTGCAGTTGGCCACGCTCGTGGAATTGCGCAGCATCGTATAGGTGTAGTCGCTGGCGTTGACCTGGTCCCACTCGTAATAGGCCGCCGCCCAGGCGATGTTGGCGAACCCGACGTCCCATTCCAGATCGCTGGAATAGAGAGTCAGCTCATCCCGGTTGATCGGGATGACATAGCGGTCGGTGCTGTACTCCTTCTCGCCGAGCAGCGGGTACCAGGTGGAGCCGCCCCCGGGCGCGTCGGTCTTCTGGCGCATGAACATGCCGTGCCAGGAGACATTATCCAGCGGCAGGGCCGTGACCATGACGCGGCCGCCGGTGGTGATGCGGTCGTTGATGTCCTCGGCGCCATAGCGGATGTTGTCGATGAAGCCGCCGCGCTGTTCTTCATAGAGCACCAGGCGGGCGCCGAGCTTGTCCTCGATCAGCGGCACATTGACCACGCCCTTGGCGTAGTAGCTGGCCTCGCCCTCCTCCATGGCTGAGCCCATGACGTCTACGGCGCCGGAGAATTCCCGGGTGTCGGCCTTGTTGAAGATGACCCGCACGGTGCCGCCCATGGAGCCGGAGCCATAGAGGGTGCCCTGGGGTCCGCGCAGGACCTCGATGCGTTCGACGTCGAACAGGTTGCCGTCCTGGGAGCGGCCGCCGGAATTCTGGCTGGTGTCGGACGGACCCGTGAGGGGCGTCTCGTCGTAATAGAGGCCGACCGTCGCCTCGCCCGACGCCTGGATGCCCCGCAGGGTGATGCGGCCGCCCCCGTCCGATCCCCCGCCGATCTTCAGGCTGGGCACCATGGCCGTGATGTCCTGCAGCCCGGTGGCGCCCATATTCTCCAGGGCGGTCTCGCCCAGAGCGGTAATGGCCAACGGCGTCGTCTGCACCGTCGTGTCGCGCCGGGTCGCCGTGACGATCAATTCGTCGACCTCGCTGACCGCCTCCTGGGCCGAGGCGGCGCTGACCGAAAGCGCCGCGATCGCAGCGCCGGCCAGGAGGCCCAATTTAGCGCCAAGTCCTGATGATATTCCGCGCATGAACTTATCCCCTTGTCCTGCCGTAGGGCTCCGCTCGTGGGGCCTCTGCAGGGAAGACGCGGGCTCACCCAAAACTGACACATCCCAAAATCACGCCACGCCCAAGCCGCTGAGGCGGTGCGCCGCGGCGATCAAAGTGGGTGTTAGGAATCGCGCGCGTGAAGAGGCCCGGCGCCATGCGGTTTTGTCATGAGGCGGACAGAATAAATCGCTTTCGGGGGCTGCTGATCGGGTGAACCCTCGTCATCCGAACAACGGGTTCACGCGTTCGGGGGATGATCGTGTCTAAGACCACGCAGGGCGAAGCCGGCGGCGAGCCCGCCGTCCCCCAATCGGCCTTATCGGCCCTCGTGTCGGGCGCCCGATGACGTCCCTCGACGCACCGCCGACTGAGGCGGAGGCCGATCGCCCACAGGGGCCCGTCGCCAGCTTCCTCGGGACCTACTGGTTCGGGGTCACCCTCTGGAAGCGCATCTTCCTGGGCATGGCGCTGGGGATAGGCGCCGGTCTCATCCTGGGGGAGCAGGCCGAACAGATCCGCTGGATCGGCGACCTCTTCATCCGTCTGATCCGGATGCTGGTGACGCCCCTGGTCTTCGCCACCATCGTGGCCGGCGTGGTCTCCATGGGCGACATCCGCCGCCTGGGGGGCATCGGGGTCAAGACCCTATTCCTCTACTTCGTCACCACCCTGATCGGCGCCGCCCTCGGGCTTGGCCTGGGCGCCCTGGCGCGGCCCGGCGTCGGGGTGGTGCTGGGCCAGCCGACGGACGCCCCGGCTGTCGCGGCCCCCCTGTCGCTCACCGACCAGTTCCTGGCCATCGTGCCGATGAACCCCGTGGCCGCCCTGGCCGAGGGCGACATTCTGGCGGTCATCTTCTTCGCCATCATCTTCGGCCTGGCGGTGCTCACCGCCGGCGCGCACGGGCGTCCTGTGGCGAGGGCCTTCGCGTCCCTGGCCGACGTGATGCAGAAGATGACCCGTGGGGTGATGGAGGTCGCGCCCTTCGGGGTCTTCGCCCTGATCGCCTGGGTGACCGGCGTGGTGGGGCCGGCGGCCTTCATCCACGTCTTCCTGCTGGCGATCTGCGTCCTGGCCGGCTGCGCGCTGCAGGTGCTGGTGGTCCACGGCGGGCTGATCCGCCTGGCGGCCGGCCTGCCGGTGACGCCCTTTCTGCGCGACATCGCCGATGCGGTGGTCGTCGCCTTCTCGACCTCGTCCAGCGCCGCGACCCTGCCTGTGGTCATGCGCGTCGCCGAGGAAAATCTGGGCGTGAGCCGCGTCGTCGCCTCCACCAGCCTACCGATCGGCGTCACCATCAGCATGGACGGCACCGCCATGTATGTGGGCCTGCTGGCCATGTTCGCGGCCCAGGCCTTCGGGGTGGAGGTGACTCTGTTGCAGTGCCTGCTGGTGATCATCTCCATCGCCGTCATCGCCGTGGGATCGGCGCCCGTGCCGTCAGCCTCATTGTTCCTGCTGGCCGGCGTGTTGCAGACCCTGGGCCTTGGGCCTGAACAGACCGCCATGGTGGTGGGCTTCATCCTGCCCTTCGACCGCATCCTCGACATGATGCGCACAGTGCCGAACTGCACATCCGATCTCGCCGTCGCCGTGACCGTCGCGAAATGGGAAGGCGAACTCGACAAGGATGTGTATCTCGCCAAGCCCACAACTTGAGCGAGTTTTGGCGAGACGACGCCCGTTGAGCGCAAGACATGAACCGATGAAATTTGATCATCAACTCTAGTCAACAACACATCAGCCGGTGTGACAAAACCAAGCAGTTGTCATCTTTTGGTATTCAAAGGCAAAATATCTAAGGTCGCGTCGCGAATTACAGTCATCATGAAGACGACGGGTGACTTCTTTTGCGGGGGGCGAGATGTCCGCTTTACATTCCAGCATTCAGGTCTCAGATCAGGTCGCGCCCTGGGAGGTGCTGACGTTCTGCCCTTCCCTTCGCGCCTTCTTCCGAAACAAGGCGCCTGAGGACGAGATCGACGACCTCATCCAGGAGGTCCTGATCCGCATGCACGGGCGTGACGCCCGCAGCATCGACAACCTGGAGCACTATGTGATCCGCGTCGCCCGGAACGTCCTGCGCGACCGCTACCGCCGCGATCAGGTTCGTCGTCGTCAGGATCACTGCGAACTGCTTGAGCACGACCACCCGCCCGACGACATGTCGCCCGAGCGGATCCTGCGGGCGCGGGAACAACTTGCGACGACCCTCCAGGCCATGGACGAGCTGCCCGAGCGCAGCCGCACCATCTTGGTTCTTCTGAGATGGGAGGGCATGTCCTACAGTGAGGTGGCAGAGCTTCTCGACATCTCCGTCAGCGCCGTCCAGAAGCACGTCACGCGTTCGATGCGCCACCTGATGGCCCGGGTCCTGGAGAGGCATGAACCGCAAGCCGACATCGAACCCTGCGACAGCGGCGGCCTTGGTCGCCGCCGCCGAATGGCTTGTGCGTCTGCAGTCAACTGATCCCTGCCCCGAGACCCGCGACGCGGCCGAACACTGGGCCGCCGCCTCGCCGGAGAACGCCCAGGCCTGGGCGCAGGTGAACGCGCTCTGGAGCGACCTGGGCGACGCCGCCGAAGATCCCCGGGTGATCGCCCTGCGAATTCGGGCCCGGGCCGACGCCGAGGCGCGGCGGCGCTCGCCGCCCTCAACTTAGGCAAATGACACCGCCCGATGGCGCCGCCCTGAGCGCGCCACCGTCCCGGCGAAGATAGATCCTGTTTCCCCCGCCCAGGTGGCGAACTGCGCCCACGCTGCGTCTACCCCTGTATGGGCTGCGCACGGCGCGCGGGCAGTGAAAACTGGGGTTGTGGAGATGCGTGGGAAACTTGCGGCGGCCGTCCTGGGGACGGCCCTCTTCCTCTCGGGCTTAGGGGCCGAAGCGCAGACCGCGGGGACGGTGTCGCCGCCCCGCAGCGTGTTCGGATTTGATATCGGCGACGACTACAAGCTCGCCGATTATTCGCAGCTGGAGACCTACTGGAAGCGTCTGGCCGGCGAATCCGACCGGATGCAGCTGACCACCATCGGCAAGACCGCCGAGGGGCGCGATCAGCTGATGGCCATCGTGTCAGCCCCGGAAAACCTCGCCCGGCTCGACCACTACAAGGACATTTCCCGCCGCCTGGCCAAGGCCAAGGATCTGACCGAGGCTCAGGCCAAGGCCCTGGCCGCCGAGGGCAAGACGGTGGTCTGGATCGATGGCGGCCTGCACGCCACCGAGACGGTCGGCGCCCAGCAACTGACCCAGACGCTCTATGAGATGGTCAGCGGACAGGACGCCGAGACCAAGCGGTTCCTGCAGGACAACATCATCCTGTTCGCGCCGGCCAATCCCGACGGCATGGAGCTGGTCTCGGACTGGTACATGCGCAAGTCCGATCCCGCTGAGCGCAGCTTCAACGACATTCCGCGGCTCTATCAAAAGTATGTCGGCCACGACAACAACCGCGACTTCCTGATGTCCAACCAGCCCGAGAACATCAACATCAACCGGGTGCTCTATCGGGAGTGGTTTCCTCAGATCGTCTATAACCACCACCAGGCCGGCCCGCCCGGCATGGTGGTGTTCATCCCGCCGTTCCGCGACCCCTACAACTACAACCTCGAGCCCATGGTCATCACCGGCCTGGACGGGGTCGGCGCGGCCATGACCGACCGGCTGATCCGTGAGGGCAAGCCCGGCTCGGGCCGCCGCAGCGTCGCCACCTATTCGAACTGGACCAACGCCACTCTGAGGTCGACGGCCCTGTTCCACAACGCCATCGGCATCCTGACCGAGATCACCGGCTCGCCGACGCCGATGACCATCGACCTGCTGCCCAAGAACCAGATCGCCCGCAACGACCTGCCCATGCCCATCGCGCCGCAGGAATGGCGCTTCCATCAGCCCATCGCCTATTCGGTCAGCATGAACCGCGCGGTGCTCGACTTCGCGTCTCGCAACCGGGAAAACCTGCTGTTTGGCATGTACCGCATGGGTCGGAACGGCATCGAGAAGGGCCAGCAGGACTCCTGGACCATCACGCCCACCGACATCGCCAAGCTTGAGGCCGCCGTTGAGGCGGCGCCCCCCTTCAAACCGACCTCCGGCGACACCTGGCGGCGTTCAGAGGCGGTCGATCCGGCCCTGTTGTCCACGCTGCGCGCGCCTGAAGATCGCGATCCCCGTGGCTACATCATCCCCGCCGACCAGGCCGACCTTCCGACAGCGGTGGCCCTGGTCAATGTGCTGATCAAGGGCGGGGTCGACGTGGACCGCGCCACCCGGTCGTTCTCCGTAGGCGGCAAGACCTATCCGGCCGGCTCCTATGTGGTGAAGACCGGCCAGGCCTATCGCTCAACCGTGCTCGATATCTTCGAACCGCAGAACCACCCCGACGACTTCCCCTATCCGGGTGGCCCGCCGATCCCCCCCTATGACGTCGCCGGCTACACCCTGGCCTACCAGATGGGCGTGGACTTCGACCGGATCCTCGACGGGTTCGAGGCCCCGGTGGAGCCCGTGGCCGACGTGATCGCTCCGCCTCCCGGCCGCATCCTCGGCCAAGGCGCCGGCGGCTATCTGATCAGCCACGAGACCAACAACGCCTTCATCATCCAGAACCGTCTGCTGGCGGCCGGCAAGCCGGTCTTCTGGCTGACCTCGGCGGTCTCCCATGGCGGCGAGACCTTCGCGCCGGGCGCCTTCTGGGTCCCGGCCGGCGCCGGCGTCCGCGAACTGCTGGAAGAGGCCACGCGCGACACAGGGGTGAACGCCTATGCCGCCGCCGCCCAGCCGGCCTCCTCGACCCTGCCCATCAAGCCGGTGCGCATCGCCCTGGTGGACACCTATGGCGGGGTCATGCCCTCGGGCTGGATCCGCTGGATCTTCGAGCAGTTCGAGTTTCCCTATGAGGTGGTCTATCCCCAGGGGCTGGACGCCGGAAACCTCAACGCCAAGTACGATGTCATCGTCTTCGCCAACGACGTGATCCCGTCCGATCCGCGGCGCGAGCGGGGCCAGCCGGACGCCGCCTCCATCCCGGCCGAATTCCGCGGCTGGCTGGGCAAGATCACCGCTGAGACCACTGTGCCGCAGCTGGATCGCTTCGTTCGCCAAGGGGGCGCGCTGATCGCCATCGGCAGCTCGACCCGCCTGGCCCAGGAACTCGGCCTCCCGGTGCAGGACGCCCTGGTCAACGCCCAGGGCGAACACCTGCCACGGACCGAGTTCTTCGTTCCCGGCGCCATCATGACCAATGTGGTGGATGTCAGCGATCCCCTGGCCTACGGGCTGCCCGAGGAGGTGAAGGTCTATTACTATAACAGCCCGGCCTTCAAGGTCGCCCCAGGCGCCCAGGGCGTCCGTACGGTGGCCAGCTTCCCTGGCCCGGACACGATGATCAGCGGCTGGGCCCTGGGCCAGGCCAAGCTCGATGGGGCCAGTTCGATCGTCGAAGCCGATCTTGGCCGCGGCAAGGTGTTCCTGATGGGTCCGGAAGTGACCCAGCGGGCCCAGTCCCATGGCACCTACAAGTTCCTGTTCAACGGGCTGTTTTATGGCCCGGCCGCCGCCGCCCAAGGCGACGCGAGCCCCGTCGGGGCTGGTCGGTGAGGCGAGGCGAGGCTCGTCCTCGCCTGCGCCTTGTTCTTGCGGCCGGGGCCTGCCTTCTGGCGGTCCCGGCCGTTGCGGCGTCTCAGACGACCAGTCTGGACGCCCTGAAGTACGAGTCCGCCGGCGGCCGCGTTCAGATCAGGCCCAAGGCCCGCATCTTCCTGGACGGCGCGAGCGTGTCCGGGTCCGATGACGCCGCCCGCAACGCCAGCGGTCACGACATCCGCACCCTCTATTTCGGCGTGGAAGGCGCGATCGACAGGGTGACCTTCACCCTGGTGGCCGACTTCGCCGGCGACGAACCGGCCCTGCGTAGCGCCTATCTGGCCTGGAGCGAACCGACGCCGTTGGGCGAGGTGGAGATCACCCTGGGCAATCGGCTCACCGAGCGCGGCCTGGAGGGCTCGAGCTCGTCAGAGGGCCTGCCCTTCATCGAGCGCAACGCCGTGGCCGGCGCCCTCGCCCCCCAGAAGGGGCTCTACGGCATGGGACTGACGGCGAAGCTGTTCGCGGACACCTGGCACGTCGCCGGCCAAGTGGCGGGCGACGACGTCAACCGTCCCGAGCTGACGGAAGGCGCGGTGACCACCACCGTCCGGGCGCACTGGAATCCGGTGAGCGCCCCGGAAGGCGCGCTGCACCTGGGCGCATGGGCGTTCCAGGAGGACTTCACCTCAGACCTCACCCGGCTGTCGCGCAACACCAACTGGGTCAGCCCGGTCAATGACCACATCCAGGTGGCCCTCGGCGCCCTTGCAGATCCCAAGCGCGCCCGAGGGCTTGGCGGCGAGATCGGCGCCGTGCGCGGTCCCACCTGGGCCTTTCTTGAGTTTGGCGAGCGGCGGATCGAAACCGCCGCCCTGGCCGCCGACATCCACGCCTGGACGCTCTCGGCCGGCTGGGTCCTGACTGGCGAGCCTGCGACCTACAGCCCCCGCGCCGGGACCTTCGTGCGCCGATCACCCGCAGCGCCCCTGTCACGCGGCGGTCTGGGCAGCCTGGAGGTCACCTGTCGGGTTCAGCGACTGGACAACAGCGACGCGCCTCTCGGCGGGACCGGCGAGGACCTCACCGTGGGCCTGAACTGGCGGATGGAGTCCTGGGCCCGGCTGATGGTCAATGCGAGCCGCTGGCAGGTGGAGAACCACACAATCGACGGCCGCTGGCGCGACGCCGGCGACGCGGTCCTGGCCCGCCTGCAGATCGCCTTCTAGCGAGCGCGCCGCCGCCCGGCGTTCAGGCCTGTGTCGCCGTCACCGCCGTCACCGCGACACAGGCCGCGCCAATGCGGGCGCAGGCCTCGACCAGGGTCTCGGCCCTGGCGGCGAAAGACAGTCGCAGATACCCCGACACCCCGAACACGGTGCCCGGCACCGTCGCCACCCCTGCGCTCTCCAGCAGGTAGGTCGAGATGTCGATGTCCGAGGCCAGCATCTCGCCCTTCATGGTCCGCGCCCCGATCAGGCCGCGGACGGAGGGGAAGGCGTAGAAGGCGCCGTCCGGCAGCGGGCAGCTCATGCCCGAGACGTCGTTGAGCAGCGAGACCAGCAGGTCCCGTCGGCTGCGGAAGGCCGAGCGCATGGAGTCCACCGAGGCCCGGGAGCCGGTCAGGGCCGCCAGGGCGGCGGCCTGGCTGATTGAGGACGGCGCCGAGGTGGTCTGGCTCTGCACGACGCTCATGGCGGCGATGAGGTCCGAAGGCCCCGCGCCCCAGCCGATCCGCCAGCCGGTCATGGCGTAGGCCTTCGACGCCCCATTGACCGCCAGAGCCCGCTCGGCGAGGTCAGGGTGACTGACCAGCAGGGGCCGCGCGCGGCGGCCATAGACCAGGTCCTCATAGATGTCGTCGCACATCAGCCAGACCTGGGGATGGCGGCGCAGGACGTCGGCGACGTCGGCGAGCTCCTCGTCGGTGGCCGCCACGCCGGTGGGATTGTTGGGCGTATTGAGGATCAGCCACCGGGTCCGCGGCGTGATCGCGGCCTCGATCGACCGGGCGTCCAGGCGCCAGCCGCTGCGGGGATCGTGGCGACCAGGCGCGGCCACCGGCTCGCCGCCCTTGAGGCGCACCATGTCGAGATAGGAGGTCCAGTAGGGCGCGGGCAGGATGACCTCGTCCCCATCCTCCAGGGTGGCCTCCAGGGCGTGGCTGATCACCTGCTTGGCGCCGGCGCAGGCGATGATCGACTGGTCGGCGAGGTTCATCCCCCGATCGATCATCCGCTCGGCGATGGCGGCCAGAAGCTCCGGCGCGCCATTCAGGGCGGTGTACTTGGTCTGGCCGCGGTCGATCGCGGCCTTGGCCGCCGCCTTGATCTCGTCAGGCGTGTCGAAGTCGGGCTCGCCGACGGTCAGATCGATGATGTCGCGGCCGGCCGCGCGAAGATCGCGGGCCCGCTGGGACAGGGTCAGGATCGGGGAAACCTTGATGCTCTTCAGGCGCGTGGCCACGCGAAGGGACGAGGGACTCAAAGACGTACGCTCCACTGTTCGGATAGGCATGAGGTGGGCCAGGGCGATCCCCGCCCGCCCCGGCTAGCGGCCCGCGCTCGCCGGCCCGCAGTAGAGGCCGTTGAAGAGGAACTTGTAGGTGCCCTGGGACTGGCCCAGCTGCGTGACCTCAGGCCCCATCAGGAAGAGTTTCCCGGCGCCGAGGGGGGCTTCGACGATGGAGGCGGCGCCTTCGAGATGCTGCTGCCCCCAGGCCCAGCCGCTGCGCAGGCTCTCGGCGCTGTCGAACCAGGCGACGGGCTTGGCCCCCTCCCCCGCCTTCAGGGCCGGGCTGTTGTAGTAATAGACGCTGACCTCCTCGGGCAGACCGAAGGCCAGGGGCTGGGTGTTGTCGACCTTGTTGGCCATGACCGAGCCGGGCACGAAGAACTGCGAGCGCGGCAGGTGCTTGCCCTCGGCGGTGACCAGGGCGTCGGTGACGGGAACGCCCAGATCTCCGGCAAGCTGGGTGGCGCTGCCGATGGCCACGATCGTGCCGCCGGCCTTCACGAACTCGGCCAGGCGCGGAACGGTCTTCTCCTCCGTCACATGGCCGAGCTTGTCGCGCCATTCGGCGGGAATAGCGGCCGGCGCGGGCTGGCCCCGGCGCGGACGGTCAGGCGCCGGCGGCTCCAGCACGGTCTCATCGGAGAAGACCAGGACGTCGTACCTGTCCTTCAGGCCGCCGGCGTCCAGCTGCTGCGGGAAGACGACCTCGAAGGGGAACTCGTAGGTTTCGAACAGCCAGCGGTTCCAGCCCGACTGCATGACGCCGCCATAGAGGTCGACCAGGCCGATCCGGATCGGCTTCATGGGCATGGCCGGCGCGTCCGGCTTTTGGGCCACCGCATAGGCGTTCAGACCCGCGTCGCGCAGGGCGCCCTCCAGAGTGGCGCGCACGCCGGGGGCCTCGGGGATCCACAGGGCGCCCGGGGCGAAGGGCTCGCCGCCGGCCTCCACCGCTTCGGTGAGCCACTCGACGGCGTGACCTGCCTTCAGCAGGCGGTTCTGGACCAGGAAGGCGTTGTTGGCCTCATGGCTGACCACATAGCCGGCGGCGCCTGCGCCGACGATACGTCCCGGCGGCGGCGCCAGCACGTCAGGGACGCGTTCGGTCGGCGCCTCGAAGCCGTCGAGGACGCGGTCGAACTCAACCCCCATCTGATAGGCCAGGGTGTAGCCGGTGACATTGTGCGGCGGGATCGGATCGGCGCCGGGATAGGGAATGTTGTCCGGGTGAAACTGCGCCTCGAACATGTCCATGACCTGGGCCCGGTAGGGTTGGGCGGTCTTCACCACGAAGGAGCCGGCGGGATAGGCCTTGCCCGCGACCGTGAAGGCCTTGGTCGCCTGGTCGACCTGTAGGCCGCTCTTGATCAGAGCGTTCATGAAGATGACCACCGAGGGAAAGTCCGGCTGGTCGGCGCTCAGGATATAGCCACGCGGATCGCGCGCCTCGGGCTCGCGGATCACCTGGTCGTACAGCAACGGGTCGATGGCGTCGGCGGCGAAGCCCATGCCCCAGCGCGGCACGCCCTGGCGGTAGGTCCCGCCCTCGGCGGCGGCCTCCAGCGCTGCGATGCTGCGGGGATTGATCGTCCAGTGGTCCTTCTGACCCAGGGCGATGTTCTGCTTGCCCATCAGATAGATGGAATAGAGCAGATGCTCGCGGTTGCTGGCGGCGTAGTCGAGCATCCCGCGGTTCAGAGCGACGGAGTAGTCGACGCCATCCTGGAAGGTGAAGGTCTGGGGCGGGATGGGCGTCAGGTTGTCATTGGTCGGCAGCTGCTGGCGCGGCACCAGTTCAAGCTGGGCGGGATTGGGCGCCCCGATGATCTCGGTGATCACCCCGATCGAATTGTGGAACAGGGCGTTGGAGCGCAGCGTCGTGCCCGCCCAGTTGGTGTAGGGCGCATATTCCCGCCGCACGCCGCCGGGCTTGCCCTCGGCGATCAGCCGGTCGAGCATTCGCGCGCCGACGGAGTCCAGGCCGGTCAGGACCAGGGGATTGAGGTTGTAGTTGTAGGGATTGCGGTGCGGCGGGATGAACACCACCGTGCCGGCCGGGCCGGACTGGTGATGATTGTAGACGATCTGCGGGAACCACTCGCGGTATAGAATCCGGTTGATGTTCACCGTCTCCTTCATGTTCGACATGAAGAAGTCGCGGTTGTTGTCGTGCCCGACATACCAGTTGTAGAGCCGGGGCAGGCTCTCGTACTCGCGATCCTCGGGCGTCGGGTTGCGCATGTACCAATCGGCGACCAGCTCATTGCCGTCCGGATTGGCGTGCGCGAAGAGGATGATGCAGTCGTCCAGGATGCGCAGCGTCTCGGGGTCCTGTCCGCTGACCATCTCATAGAGGGTCTGGGTCAGCTGCTGGGTTGAGACCTGCTCGGTGGAATGCAGGCCGCCGTCGATCCAGACCACCGCCTTGCCCTCGGCGGCCAGTTCCCGGGCCTGGGCGTCGGTCAGCCCCTCGGCCTGGCTGAGCTGGCGGGCGATCTCCTGATAGCGGTCGAGCTTGGCCAGATTGGCGGGCGACGAGACGATGGCCATCAGCTGGTCGCGGCCCTCGGTCGTCTTGCCCATGGAGACCACGCGCATGCGATTGGATTGGCGCTCGAGGGTGCGCCAGTAGCTGGCCATCTGGCTGTAGTTGGCCAGGTGATAGTTATCGCCGATGCCGAAACCGTAGGCCGCCTCGGGCGTGGTGACCGGCAGCCGTGCGGGGCTCGCCGCGACGGCGCCTGACGTCTGGCCCAGCGCCGGAAACGCCATGCCCTGGGCGAGAAGCGAAAGGCCGATGGCCGTGGCGACGAAGTGCTGCTGACGCATGAGACGATCCTGAACCCCGATGAGGCTCCAGGCCTCCCAAGGGAAGACGCAGCGCAGAGAAAACCGTCACCCCATCTCCAGTCGCAACTGGAAAAAGTGCGGCTCAACATCAAATGAACCGTTCGTCCAAACCTGGCGCCTTCACCCGCGAAGGCCGAGTTGCACGGCCATGCGGACCAGATCCGCCGTGCCCCGGGCCTGCATCTTTTGCATCGCCAACCGGCGATGGGTCTTCACCGTCGTCTCGCTGAGCGCAAGTTCAGCCGCGGCCTGCTTGTTGAGACGCCCACTCGCTACGAGTTCGATGACTTGCCGCTGGCGTTCCGACAGGCTGTCCAGGCAGCGGCGCAGGCGCTGGCTTTCCCGTCGTTGAAACCAGCGCTGCTGATCGACCGCCAGGGCGGCCGTGACCGCGTCGAGGAGGTCCTGCTCGCGTATGGGCTTTGTCAGAAAATCGGCCGCCCCCTGCCGCATCGCGCGCACCGACAGCTCCACATCGGCGTAGCCCGTCATGATGATCACCGGGCGATAGGCGTCCGACTGCCTGGCGTGCGCAAGCAGATCAAGACCGTTTCCGTCCGGCAGCCGCACGTCGGTCAAGATGCAGCCCGGCCGATCAGGAAGCTCAGCGGCATGGAAATCCTGCAGCGAGACGTATCTCGTGGAGTCCAGCCCGATCGACATCAACAGGTCCTGCATGGCCATGCCGATGATCAGGTCGTCCTCGACGATATGAACCAGGGCGGGGGGCGTCCCATCGGTCGCCCGCTCCCGTCTGTCTTGGACAGGCTTCATGGATTTCTCCCCCGAGGCGTCGGTGAGCTGATCAGGGACCTGACGAGAAGAATAGTCGACATCTGTGCGGCCTCCGGTCTGGCGAGTTTGACCTGAACAATAGACGCCACAACGCAGGCGATTATTCCGGGCGACCGCCGTCTTTTTTGCCCCTGAGCATCCCGCCCCGCCTCGGGCCGGATTGAGGGCGTCAGGAGATCGACAGCTGCCGTCGAACATCCTCGGCCACGGGGCGCAGATCGCTCGACGCGCGCGGGGCCACGACGCTGAAACCGAGCCCGTCCCGCGACCAGGTCACCCCATCCAGACCGCCGTATGACTGCTCGGACATGGACCTGTTCTTGTCGATCTGCATCGGCCGCATCATCACGGCCAGGCGATCGGCCGCCGGCCCCTCATAGACAAAGAGGGCGGCGGGACCGTTGGGCGTCGTCACCAGCCGGCCGCCGAGAAAGCGGTAGCCGGCGGCCTGCAGATCGGGGGCCTGCACCGGCGTGTCGAGACGCTCGGACACCCAGCGGGTCAGCGTCCCACGCTGATCGGACGCCAGTTCAACAGGGCGATCGGTATCGGCGGCGTAGACCCTATAGTTGTCGATGGCCTCCCGACCGAGGGCTTGAATTCCATGGGCAGGGGGCGAAACCGCGTCCCGCGCAAACCAGCCGGACAGGCCGCCAATACAGAGAAAGGCTGCGACCGCCGCGATCTGGCGCCTCCCAGCCAGGCTCTTACGCCGCCGCTCGATAAGGGCGTTCAAGCTCAGTTCGGCCGGCAGGGGTTGGTCGGCCAGCGGCGCCAGAGCCTCGCGCAACGCCTCACCCTGCTCCCGGTAGGTCACAAGGCGGGCCTTCGCCTCGGGATGGACGTCCAGATAACGGGCCACGGCGTCGCGCCGGCTCTCCTCGAGCACGCCATCGAGAAAGGCCTGAAGATCATCTTCGCTGATCGGGCGCTCCACGGTCACTTGACCCTCCTGAGATGGGTTCTAGCGGGCGCCCCTTCGGCCATCTCACTGGCCAGCCGGGCGCGTCCGCGAGAGAGCCGCGACATGATCGTGCCGAGCGGCACATCCAGAACTCGGGCGGTTTCCGCATAGGACAGTCCTTCGACCGTCACCAGCAGGATCACGGCGCGATAGTCGTCCGGCAGTCGATCCAGCGCGCGGAGAACATCAGCGCGGGCCAGCCCATGCTCCTGCGCCGGCGCCACGGACAGAAAGGCCTGATCCACCGCCTGGATCGGCGCCATCACCCCCCTGCGGCGCAGGGCGCGCCAACGATTGACGGCGAGGTTGTGCAGGATGGCGTAGAGCCAGCTCCGGGTGTCGCCGTCCGCACGTCGCTGCCCCCAGCGGGCGACCGCACGCTCCAGACAATCCTGAACCAGGTCGTCAGCCTCGGCGGGGTCGCGCACCAGGGCGTTGGCGTATCGCCGCAGGCCGGGGATCACCGGCTCGATCAACTTCCCCATGTCGGTCATGCGCGCATCCTAGGGCGCCGCGACCTGGATCTGCACCGGAGCGCCCGGCTTGGCGGCCGTGCCGGAGGCGACCACCAGATAGCGACGCGAGGCGCCGCGGTCGGCGCGCACCTGCTGACGAATAGGCCCCAGCGCATTGACGATCGCAGCGCCGGCGGGATTGGTCATGAAGGCGGCGATCGGCTCCAGAGCCCCGGCGCCGTCCGGCGTGTCCGCCAGGGCCAGGACGTAGGGCGAACGGGGCGTCAGTCCAGATACCGCGCCTTGAATGACCTGGATAAGTCCCTGATCATACAGGCTGATCGTGGTTTCGAGCTCAACGCCATCGCGGGCGCGCATCCGGATCAGTGTGGAGCTTGCGGCCGACCGCGCCTGCAGGTTCTCGTCGCCTGCGCCCGTGGGAACCGCGCCAGGCACATAGACGAGGGCCTGGGGCGCCTGACCTATGCCGATGGTCGTCACCACGGCGTTCGAGGCCGTATCGATCACCGCCAGTTCACTCGCATTCTCCAACCCGACATAGATGCGGGAGCCGTCGGACGAGGGCCACAGGCCGTGCGGCAGAGCCCCCACAGGAATGGTGGCGACCGGGCTGAAATCGTCGGTGCGGAAGACCTTGACCACATTCTCGCCGCCGACGGTCACATAGGCGAACTGGCCGCGCGCGGTGCGGGCGAAGTTGACGTGGTTGGTGAGGGGTCCGGTATCCAGCATCGCCAGCACATTGAACGGCGGACGGGCGTTGAAGGCCACGGTCTTGCCGATGTCCTTCAGGGTGAACCACACTTGGCTCCCATCGGGCGAGGCGGCGATGTTGGGGCAGAAGGCGCTGGGCTGGGTGACGTCACCGACGATCTCGTGCGAGGCGACATCGACCACCACCGTCTTCGGATTGAAGGACGAGCAGATGTAGGCGTAGCGGCCATCGGGCGAGAAGATGGTCATGCCCGGCCCGGCCGGCGTCCTGATCCGACGGATTTCCGCGTAGCTGACCGGATCGATCACCGACACATAGTCCTCGCCACGCACGGTCACCCACAGTTCTTCGCCATCTGGGGTGAAAAAGGCCTCGTGCGGCGAGCGGCCGATATAGGTGACATGCTTCACCGTGTTGGTTGCGGTGTCGATGAAGCTCACGGCGTTGGAGCCGATCGACACCACGGCCAGCGTCTTGCCATCCGGCGAAAAGCCCAAGCCGTGGACCAGCAACTGCCCGCGATAGAGGGGGCTGAGGTTGGCTGGAGACGGATCCCCCAGACGGATGAGCCCGACCAGGCGATTGGTGGACGGATCGGTGACGGAGACCGTGTTGGAGAACTGTTCGGCCGCATAGACGCGGTCGCTGGGCTGAATCTGGGTCGGCTGCGCGGCCTGGGTCGCCCCGGCGGCGAGCAGGGCGCCTGAGAGGCCGGCGACGACGCCGAAGGTGTGACGGGTCATAGGCTCAGCCTTCATGATGGTGGTGCGGGGTTTCGACCCCGGAGGGCGCAGTGGGCGGAGGATTGGTCGGCGCCGGAGCAGGGGCTGGCAGGGGTTCGCCTATGGCGAGCCGCATGGCGGCGATTTCCTCCTGCTGTTCGACGATGATTTCCTGGGCGAGACGACGGATCTGGTCGTTCTGGCTGTGACGCAGCACCGCCACGGCCATGTCGATGCCCCCCTGATGGTGCGGGATCATCATCGCCACGAAGTCCATGTCGATGTCGCCCGTTGGCGGAATTTCCATGGCCGCATGCATCCTGGCCATGGCCGCGTCGTTCTCGGCCATGAACTGCTCTGCAGGCGTGCTCGCCGCCAGCGGTGTGGAGAGGCCGACCGCCGCCAGGAGGCCGAACAGGGTCGCGGACGTGCGGAAAGAGATGAAGGACATCGATTGCGGCCTCGGGTCGGACACGGTGGACTTGAGCAATAGACATCGGGAGGCGGCCGATTATTCCCGGCCGCCGGTCTTTTTTGTCGGGGCGCCCCGCTGACGGGCTCCCGCCTCGGGTTCGAGCGACGCAAGCCTCGGCGGCTCATCCCAAAGGATGAGGTGTTTGAGCCTCGAGGACGACTGGCGGCCAGACGGGCGCGCGAGCAGCGTCAGGGGGCAAGAGCCACTCTCTGAACAAGGCTTCGAGGCCGACCATGACCCCCCGGCAAATCTCCACCCCCGCCCTCACCCGCCGCAATCTCCTGGCGGCGACCGGCGCATCGGGCGTCGCGCTGGCCCTGCCGGCCTCAGCGCTCGCCGCCATTCTCTCCCCACCCACCGACACCCATGGAGCTACGGTGATGACCACCATCAAGACCCGCGACGGAACCGAGATCTTCTACAAGGACTGGGGTCCGAAGAACGCCCAGCCGATCGTCTTCCATCATGGCTGGCCCCTGACCGGCGATGACTGGGACAACCAGATGCTCTTCTTCCTGGGGCAAGGGTTTCGCGTCATCGCCCATGACCGTCGGGGGCACGGCCGCTCCGCCCAGACCGACACCGGCAACGACATGGACCACTATGCGGCTGACGTCGCCGATCTCGTGTCCGCGCTTGATCTGCGGTCGGCCATTCACGTGGGCCACTCGACCGGCGGGGGCGAGGTTGCGCGCTATGTCGCCCGCCATGGCGGCGGAGGACGGGTGGCCAAGGCCGTGCTGATCGGCGCCATCACGCCGGTCATGGTCAAGACCGCGGGCAATCCCGGCGGCCTGCCTCCCGAACTCTTCGACGAATTCCGCGCCGCCCTGGCCAACAACCGGGCCCAGTATTTCTGGGATCTGCCGAGCGGCCCCTTCTACGGTTTCAACCGCCCTGGGGTGGCCCCGCAGCCGGGCGTCATCGCCAACTGGTGGCGTCAAGGCATGCAGGGGGGCGCCAAGGCGCACTATGACTGCATCCAGGCCTTCTCGGAGACGGATTTCACCGACGATCTGCGGGCCATCACCGTGCCGACGCTCGTCCTTCACGGGGGCGACGACCAGCTGGTCCCGGTCGACATCTCGGCCAAGCTGGCGGCTCCGATGCTCCGAAAGGGCGAGCTCAAGATCTATCCGGGGCTCAGCCACGGCATGTGCACGGTCAATCCGGACATCATCAACGCCGACCTGCTGGCCTTCTTCCGGAAGTAAACCCTCGAGGCCCGTCGCCCGACCCTTGCGCCAGAGACCCGGCGCAAGGGTCGGGCGACGGG
>Ga0208316_1000296_pt1 | contig 48636 bp, 34 predicted proteins | sample MalvireepMed_231_FD_184240 | JGI IMG/M metagenome (GOLD analysis project Ga0208316, IMG submission 184240) | Marine viral communities from the Global Malaspina Expedition - Malaspina viral metaG DeepMed_231 (SPAdes) (version 2) | ecosystem: Environmental > Aquatic > Marine > Oceanic | place... | reverse complement strand
GCATTATGAATTGCTGGTTCGAAGTAGACAGTTGATCGTTTTGATAAAGTACTCATGAATAAGCCTCCATTTAAGTAACATTAAAACATTATAGCGTTAAAATGTCAGTTGGGCTAATTTTTACTCAAGAGGACCTAACTTTTAAATAAGGGGCGCAGGCACGTGGGGCATAATGGCGAAGCCGCCCCGCATGTATGCGTCCCAGCGAACGCAGTGAGTGACTTGATTTTTTTGTTATACGCAATTACCAAAATTAACCGCCATATTGCATTACTAAGTAAAAGCCAAAAACTAAACATACCGAAACAGAACAAGGAATACCAAACAAGAGCAATTTTTGTTTTGACGCCAGCGGCTTTGAACTAGCTAAAAGCGTAACACAAGGAAGCAATTGTGATATGAAAATAGGAATGATGAAAACACTTACTGGGTAGCTAAGATAATTTGCGATGAAATCGCCAGCATTACCTGCATACCAAATTTGAAGTACGAAATTGAGTAAGCAAATTAATACAACAAGCCCAATAAATTCCTTTTTATTCACAGATTTCCTTTTGCGTATAACACCCACATAAGGGGCAGTAATACGTGGGCTAAAATATGGAGCGAAGCGACAGAGCCCACGTGTTGCTGTCCCAGGGAGCTTGCGACCGACTTAATGTGATTGATACTTATTGAGCCTTCTCCCCAGCTTAACCAATTTTATTGGCTAAGCTGGAAGGCGACCAAACCCAAAATGGAGAAGACTCAATGCAATTCTATACTAACTTACATCCTTTTTACTGCGGAATCGATCTTCATGCACGAATGCTTTATGTGTGCATCTTAGATGAACGCGGCGAGATACTGGTTCATAAGAAGATAAAGGATTCTCCCGAACAGCTTTTAAACCTTCTTGCACCCTACATCGGGAATATTGTGGTGGGCGCAGAATGTATGCATTGTTGGTACTGGCTCAGTGATTTTTGTGAACATCATAATATTGATTTCATCCTCGGCCACGCTCTCTACATGAAGGCTATTCATGGTGGTAAGACGAAGAACGATAAAATTGATGCGTATAAGATCGCCAAGTTAATGCGAGGTGGTAATTTTCCTTTGGCTTACGTTTATCCAAAGGAGAAGCGTGCTATTCGAGATTTGTTACGCAGGCGAACACACGCTATGCGTCATAGTGCTGAACTGAAAGCATTCATTAAGAATTCACTTTCACAGTACAACCTGCCAGTACCTGAAAAGTCAGATCTAAGCTACACCACAGGTCGCGATGCAATGCGCGGATATTTCCCCAACCCACAGGTTCAACGCAGTATTGATATGAATCTACGACTGATTGAAGTTTACGACCATGAAGTCAGTAGTATTGAATGTCATGTTGAAAAGCTCACCAAGCATGATAATGGCAGAGATTACTATTTGCTACGTTCATTACCTGGAGTCGGGCGTGTTCTTGCGCTCACTATTCTTTATGAGATAGGAAGCATTCATCGTTTCGACAGTGTTCAAAAATTCGCTTCTTATTCACGTTTAGTTAAATGCAAAGCGGAATCGGCAGGTAAAGCCTGCGGCACTCAGGGTAATAAAATTGGTAACGCGCACCTCAAGTGGGCGTTCTCCGAGGCGGCAGTGCTGTTTCTCAAAGGGAACCCGCCTGCGCAGGCCTATTTACTCAAAATGCAAAAGCGTATGAGTAAAGCAAAGGCGCTTTCAGCGTTGGCACATAAACTCGGTCGCTGTATGTATTTTATGTTGAAGAATCAAACGGTGTTTGACAGTGAACGTTTTTTAGCAGGGTAAGTCGCACAGACGGATGAGCTGAGCATCTAACTGGTCGAATGGCGAGTATTCTGTTCATGATGATTTAGGGAAAAGAACCTGTTGAACATGAACTATACCAGTGTCCACAGCCACCACGTTTTGATTAGACATCCGTCTGTTGCGCATCAATACTCTGTGCTAAATCGCTTGCACCTGAGCTGAGCCTGCCCCTAACTGGCGATAGTAATCAGCCAATACGTTTGAATAGTGCCAGCATCAGGTTAACCGATGAATGTCTAGTGCCCCTGCGCCCGTAATGGAATACATCGCAACAGGCAGCGATGAGATCGCACTAAGAGAGCCTCTATATGTGTTTGCCGCAGGCGATGCCTGACGATGACCATGACAGATGAAGCTAGGAGGTTTAGCGCAGAGATTTGGACTGGCTGCTAACGCAGCCAGAGAAATACTATTACCTATTGACGCGAGCTAGGCTCATATGTGTTAGCTACCGCCATGAACAGTATATTTTGGTTTATCTTTCCTTTTTACAATATTGAAAGATTTGAATGCGGTTCTAGTAGTAGTCACTGTAATACTGCTTCCATTAGGGATTAGCGGCCTGAGTATATCCTGACGGAACGATTTATTTAGTGCTCCTAGAACAAACCCAGTAATCTTGATCTCTTTTCCAAAATTAAAAAAGTCATGTTCACCATCGGCGTAGAATTCATCTTCAGTAAATTGAATTCTATACTCGTCCTCGTAGCCCCACTCGATATACTTAGTATTACAAAGTTTGAAAAATCTTCTTTTAGCTTCATCATCTGCTTTTGAAAATAGTTCATCTAAGTCTATTTTTTCACGGCTTTTCCTATACGAAATAGCTTCTGCATTATTGTTTGGAACTTCTAATTCTAAGGCTATACCTTTGTGCTTGTCTCCATAATGAGCCCATAAGAGTGGGCTTTGCCAGCTTCCGCTACAACACAAAACTCTTAGTATGCGATCCATCTTCTTTTTATTTTCGATTACAACTGTCCTATCAAATTTATCGTCTAATGCCATTGCAGTAAGCTCAAAAGGATCATTGAAATCGGAAAATCGTGAAACCTTTAATCTTTGATTTTTAACGGCTTCTAATGCCCATTTTTCTGGTAAAAAATGAAATAATTTCATTAAACATCCTTGTGGTAGCTAACACCCCACTAAGGGGCGATAATACATGGGCTAAAATTAGGAACGAAGTGACGCAGCCCATGTGTTAGCGACCCAGCGAGCGAAGCGAGAGCCTTGAGTGGTTTGTTATACATCCGAACTAAAGCCCACGTTGCCACCGCTTTGGGTAGATACCTTTGAATACGATATTAATAAGTTCTTCTCTGTCGATATATCCTTTTTTGCATTTAATGCCATAGTAAATGAAGGCAAATAAAGCACAAAACGTGTAAAGCGATAAACTTAGGATTAAGAAGCATAATGTGAACACTGCCAATACGGTATCTCCGTCGTAGCTACGGATTGGTATATCTGACTCGATACCAAAGCTTGAAGCAATAAAGAAAAACAACGGGTATGCAACTGCAAATCCAAATAAGCAACCAACACCGCCAACTTTCGCAGACTGCGAATAAAAGTAAGGCTTCAATCTTCTTTGACTGTTAATCGTTCGAATTAGCACAACACTTTTCCTAGGATGTATAACTTCCAAATATGGGGCGCAAACACGTGTGCAAAAATGGCGAAGCCGCACGCGTGTTTGCGTCCCAACGAGCGGCAGCGAGTGCCATAATTTGTTTGTTATATTTCATTGGTAAAAGACTTCCTTGGTGACATCAAAGCCACAATCCTCACCGAATGTAACGACTATCAAGTGTTTTCGAACTAAGCCTGCGTCGATGTCAAACCAAGTTTTAAATTCACTTCCTTCTTCAAAACTTTCTAGGGCTGCCGCAAACGTTGGTTCGTTAAAACTGTCAGCGACTAAGTGGAAACCTTGAAACGGCTCAGAGTTAAGTGCTTTTGGGGCTGAAATCAACACTGAGTAGTTATGCCCAGATAATTTTACATCTATTGATATTTGCTCTGCGTACTTGGCGTTATACATTTCTCTCATTTCATCTGAAATACTACACCCTGCTTGGGCGCCAAATGATAGTGAAATTAGAAGTCCAAAAAAGTATTTGAGCATCAATTGCTCCTTGAAATATAACAATTTAATAGTGCGCAAATTGCGCGTTTTTCTTCCGAGCATGTGCTCGTTTTTATCCATAGTGCCATCATTCAGAGTTTACTAAAAGTCAAAGAGTACAGAGGTTACGCTTAATAAGGGCTAATTACGTAAAGGACAAAAACGCGCGATTGGGTCGTTTTCCTGAATATAGGGGAAAGGCAGCTACAACCGTATACGTAGACAGGCATCTAACTCTCAACAATGACAATATTTTGGGCAGAAACTAGCTCATGGGGTCCTTTAAGTAATAGATAACCAACTTCCGGTTTACGTACCTAGGCTACTGCCAGGATTCGATTGAATTCGGTTAATCGAACCTGGCAGAGAAAGTTGCGGCCTATTCAGTTAGGTTTTTACACGTCTTTGCCGAACAAGCACGACCAACATCAGCATGATCAACCCGTAGCTAGTGCTGCCACCACCTGAGCCGCCGCTAACGGCATCGTTGCCTCCGCTGAAATCACCGCCATAGTCGTTGCCGCCATCATCATCACCGCCATCACTGGTCGTATCATTATCTATGATAGTAATAATAATTCGGCCCGGTGCTGATACTACGTCTGGACTAGCGCTGGTTATCTCAAGCATAAAGTTTTCCGCGCCTTCTTCTAATGTGTCTTCAGAAATCGACACCATCACAGATTTTGATGTTTCACCATCGGCAAACTCCACTTCTTGTGTGGTAAACGCAAAGTCACTCAAATTGGCATTATTTTCATAGGCATACACAGTAACCACTCTCACACCTGAATCACCGCCAGTGCGGGTCAATGCTATGCTTACCTCACCGGCAGACTCATCTACCTCAATCTCACTTTCACTGAACCCGATAACCCCCGTTACCTCATCGTTGTCTTCGATAGTCACTGTATGTGTCGTTATGCTTCCCAGGTGCTTATCATCCGCATCGATAACAATACTGAACGATTCATCTTCTTCTTCGATAGCATCATCAATAATGGCCACCTGTATTTCTGCGATAGTCTGATTCTCTTCAAAATAAACAACTTGCTCAATGGCGGTGAAGTCGTCGCCTGAAGCTGACCCTACTTGCGTTCGAACATCAATCGCAAGAGGTCCGGCAATGCTCCCCTCACGATACACATTGATAGTAAAAGTGCCATCAGCTTCGTTTACTGTTGAGGCCGCAGTATCAAAAGACACCACACCAGTTTCTGAATCGTTATCTGTTATTTCAATGACTGTCATTCGAAAATCACCGTACAAATTTGAAGGTAAGCCATCTAACCTTAATGTTACATATTCATTTTCTTCCGCCTCATCGTCATCATGAATGGTGAAAGTCACTAATTTTTCGGTATCGTTCGGCGCAAATGTCACCGTGCTCTCAGGCAAACTAAAGTCATCATTTTCCGATGCCGTGCCATTATTAGTCACTATTGTGACGGTACGAGACTCGCTATCGGTGGCGTTTCTCACCAGTTTTAGTTGTAATTCGCCGTCATTTTCAACAGCCAGTTGATAGCCTTTTTCAAAATTTATTTGACGTTGAATAGATTCTTCGTTGTTTATCTCAACGGTTAACGCACCGTTTGCTGGGTTAACCAGCACACCTTCAGGGTTAACCAAGCGCAAGACGATATAGCGGTTTTCAAATTCATCCTCCAATACATCATAATTTAACGTAACCGTTCTAAATGAATCAGAACCTGCAAATTCAATTTTGGTTTGCGCTAATGTGAAGGTATCTTCAGAGGCGTCTGTAAGCGCTAAGGGTGAAATTTCCACAGAAAATGCCCCCTCAAGTCCTACCGGGCGGTTGAGCACAATTTCAATAGCACCGTTCTGATTAAAGGCCGACTCAAATAAGGTATCCCAACCGATAGATGGCGTACCACTATCGCCACTAGCAACTTCAAAGTCACTTCCATCTTTATTATCGTTTATGCTCACATCGATAGTGTCCAACTCACCTAGTTGAGCATCTACCGCATCTGTTAGCGTTATTTGAAAGGTTTCTTCACCTTCAATTTTAACGTCATCGTAGATGTTTAGGCTAAACTGCAGTGCATTCTCGCCCTTTGAAAATTCGAGTGTTTCGTTGGGTCCATAATAGTCATTGTAAAAGGTTGCCGTGCCACCTGATGTTGCAATGTCGACACTTGCAGTTAATGCAGAGTTGCCCGTACGTCTTACCACACCCGTGTAGGATGTCGTATTTTTCACCTCAAAAAATGTCAGGCTTGATACATCAAACTGGATCACCGAAGGGTTCAGATCATTTTCAGTAGGGTTGGTGCCCGCAGATAATTCATCAATGTTACTGATACCGTCTTGGTCAAAATCGTTGCTGTCATCGTCTGTTGAACAATCAAAATCTAAATAGGCATTGCCTGAGAGAAGTGTACGAAGGTAATTAATTTGCCAGCAATAAAACGTAGCATCTGAAGCCGAATACAAAGAAAGGCTTCTTAATCGAAACGCGCTAAAAAAGCGAGATAGATCCACAGCATTCACGTCGTATAGTGACAGTGAAGTGAGTGTTGAGTTGCTCGCACTGATATAAGGAATGGCACTGGCACTAACACCGTAAAGTGTAAGTGACTCTAATGTGCTTATTTCTTTTAACTCGGCCCAACTATGAATGTTACCCGCAAAGTATGTACCCGCATCTAGTTCCTTTAAGTTTACTAGCCCGGCAATAGCTGAAAAGTCGGTTATTGGGTTAAAGGCAATATTCAATTTAACCAGGCTTGTCAAAGACGCTAGCGCGCCAATATCGTCTATATTGTTGTCATAAAGGGAAAGTGATGTTAGACCATGAAGCTGCGCTATTGCGTCAATAGAAGAAAGTGTTGAGCGCGCAATCTCTAAAGAAGTAAGATTGGGAAAACCTTGAACAAAAGACACATCGTCGATGGAGATATCAAATAACCTTAACGTTTCCAACATAGGCCAATCAAGGGTAGACGGAAGACTGCCAAGCCCGTCACTTTCAATTTTAAGGTAAAGCAACGCCTTTGCCTTCGATAGGCCGCCTAACGAAGTAATAGGCGCATTAATGGTGACATCTGATAAGGTTGACGACCCAAAAGTATCGGGTAGTGAAGTCAGATTTTCGCTATCTAAAAGCACTTCTTCTAATTGAGGTAGGTCTTGTAAGATGGTAGCGGCATCGTTGTCAAAATTGTTCCCACCAATACGCAATTGTTTTAACCCAGTAAGAGAAGAGAGCGACGAAAAATCGGTGGCGATGACGTCATAAAGGGCCAAGTTAGTCAGCTTAGTAAGGCTGGCGAGTGCAGATAGGTCAGTGGCTTGCAATTGGTTAATAGAAATATAATCAAGGCTGGTAAAGCTCTCTAGCCCCGATAAGGACGTGACTGGGTCATAACACCACAACGAAGTAAGCTGTTCAGCGAAACCGTACCCCTCATGATTCATGCTTTCTAAACATTGTCGTAAATTACTGTCTGAGACATTACTTAACGCATCAGCAAAGGGAGTGCGAACCGTATTTTCATCTACGTAAGCAGAAACAATATGGCGCACCGCATTAACCGCTGCTACCGCATCCGCGCCATAGTTGGCATCTGTTTTAGATACCCCACACGGGAGTTCCCCACACAGCTTTGCTGGGTTTGAGAAATAAGGAACTTCACTGGTATTGCCAATCCAATAAGACATGATAGTACTGAAGCCAACGCCATCTGGGATGGGAATGCGATACCCAACACCGTAATCAAAGTCTGATCCTGTCTCTCCTTGAGGGCGAGAGTGCCCTAAACCAAGGTTATGCCCAAGTTCATGTGCAAACGTAGACGCCGATGAATCAACATCAGACTGGCTGTACATGCTATTTGCACCGGAATATTTGATATGACCGTTTTGGAATGCGATACCGGCTGAAGAATCACCGGTTAAATTCGGTGTGAGCAGCGCCACCGCATCTGCCCCGAATTGATAGCGGTGTACATCAATTTCCTCGAATGGGGGGTTACCTTGAGAAAGGTCATCTAAGGCATCAGAGCCATTTGCATAATCATAGTCCACTGCTACCGAACCTTTAAACCTGACTTTCGCAAAAATACCTGAATCTTCAAACGCTTGATTGGTATAGGCAATAAAATGGTCGATGGTAGTGTGAATATCATCAATGACGTCAGTGACATTGTTAGAGTAAACAAATAACACATCAATATAAGCAATTTCGCCCGTCTCAGTTGAGACGGCTTTCATGATTGCTTCGTCGTCCTGTGAAGCATTACGTTGGAGCGATTCATCTATGGCTGAGTGTTCTTGTTGTGCAGACATAACACCTTGGGATAAAACGGTGTTTTTACCATTCTGAATAGTAGGCGCTACGATAAAATCATCTTGAGTAAACCCTTTTGCATGAAAGACTTCACTTGGGTTGCTCAATACAACACCAGCTTCAGCCCCCAAACCCGACAAGAGGCCATGTGAGGTCGCCAACTCTAAACGGATAGCGCTTTCACCTAGCGTGATCACCGATGATACCGGTAAACCACCTACATAAGAGCGAAGGATAATATGACGCGAACCGCTCGCGCCTTTTACAATATTAACCACCTGACTTTCAACTGCCTCGTCTGGCAGGTTCATTAACAGGGCATCGCCTTTCTGCAATCTTTTGAGTGCATCAACGTCAAGGGTAGCTGCTGAAAAGAGGTGCTTAGTGTGAACAGAAATATGAGAAAAGCTAGACACGCTTTTTTCGTCTAGCTGATTTGAGTACGACGTAAACAATTGAGTTTTAGCTGCGACAGGTTGTATCACCCACATCGCGAAGACGAGCGCAAAATACACGTATTTCACGTTTAATTCCTTTTAATTGAGTCCCTTTGAAAGGGTGAAGCTAGAGCAAAAAACGCGAAAAATCAATAACAAAATTAACCAGCCAGTGAATTTAGGGGGTGTTGTGTCTACGCCCCTACCCTTCGACTTTACCTTTCCCTATTGCCGCTGAATCACACGGAATAACGTTGTATTCATAGCCTAATTCAGATTCTGTTGTCGTAATTTGCAAAATTTCATAGTCATTTATTTCAATAACTCGACTGTTTTCAACATGTGCGCAGCGCGAGCGGGTGTCAGCCTCGTAGCGGTAAATAAACGCAGCTAATAATAGTAACTGACCTTGTCGAAACGCTTGCGCACGTTTTGTTGCATTGACAATTAGCTCACCAAGCTCGACGTCAGAAACATCTTCTGAGTCATTCAGCTCACTGATTATCTTTTCCATACTAAGCGAAGGGTGTTTAGGGTCTTTTTCTTCCACGCCAGGCTGAAGGGGCAGTTGAAGGGGAGCCGAGGTTTCTGCGGTAGCGGGATCGCCGACAAGCGCCACGTCATTAGCGGGTTCACACTCACTTCCTATCACGACACTGTGATCTTCTATGCATGAGAATTGGCCGAACACGCCAAATTGCGTAGCGATAAGAATGGCTTTGAAAAAAAGTGCCGCCGTCCACAAATACCGCACTAACGCCGTGGTAAACACAAATCGATAATTGGGCGCGTGCCAAAGTTTATGCAACCCCATCGGTTTCAACAGTAACAGTAAAAACAAATAAACGGGCGTTAGCAAGGTAATCATCAAAAGTGCGATTACCGTGGTGATAAAAAACCAGCTGGGCAACATTAATATCAGTGCTAGGTTGTGACTATAGGGCAATGCGTTGGCCGAGATACCCGTAATCTCATTCACCAACCCTCCTGCAGATGCCAGTGCAAAATTTGCAATCACTGCATAGATAAACAGCACGAAGGCTTTCCCTGGTAAGCTGTGCCACGCCAACATAAATCTGGGCCACACTTCCTTCGCCAACCCCACCAGCACAAAACTAAACATAACAAACTGATAAAGGAAGCTATCTAAATCAAATAAAAACAAAGCCAAAAACATGGCAGTCGCAATGAAATAGCACCGCTGCGGGAATAGGAGGCTGCGCCAAAAGCGCACTAAACCAAGATTTCGCTTGGTAACAAAACGCTCCCCTTGCCTTCTCTTTTGTTTAATAAAGTGCTGTATCGTTTCCGTATTTTTCATTTTTATATTCTTATTATGATGTTGCCTTGCAACAAGCTAGTGCCCGTACTTCCCGACCGACGCACAATACGCTATTCTGTAAACACTAAAAATCAGTGTGTTATACCTTTGATATATTATTTGCCGGACATAGTAAATTAATACTATGAAAAATCATGATTCTTTAGCATTGGTCTGTGAACAGTGCCATACAGAAGTAAAGATTCCATCTTTGGAGCATAAACAGCGCGCAGTGTGCCCTGTTTGTCATCACACGCTCATTGCTTATAAGCGTAACGGTACAGAGAAGGTGTTAGCGTTTGCGTTCAGCGCCTTAATGTTTTTGCTATTGTCGTTACCGTTTAATTTTCTCACCTTTAAGGCCAGTGGGCAAAAACACAGCATCGACTTACCCTCGGGGATTACCGTGTTAATAGAACACGATTATCTGTCTTTAGCTATTATTACCAGCTTAGCGACCGTACTGCTACCCGGCGCCGTACTCATAGGTTTAATCGTGCTAGCGCTAGCGCAACTTAACAATCATAAGCCCTTTTATCTACCGCGCGTGTTTCAGCTAGTCAAAGCCCTTTTACCTTGGAGCATGGCCGAAATATTTTTGGTGGGTACGCTCGTTAGCTTAATTAAAATTACAGAATTGGCGGATGTGTCCATTGGTATGTCGTTCTATGCCTTTATTGGTTTTAGTGCCTTTACCGCAATCAGTATTGCTCAATTTGATACCACCCGATTTGCACTTTGGCTTCGTCAAGGTGAAGCGCCCTCCCCCAAACCTTTAAGTCAAGCACAAGCAAACGCCAGCATCCAGCGAACCTGGGCACTCCTGTTTACGGCCTGCTTGCTTTACATTCCAGCCAATGTACTGCCAATCATGTATACTGAACTTTTTGGGCAGGAAACACCTAATACCATTATAGGCGGTGTCATTTCTCTATGGGAGTCAGGGTCTTACCCTGTGGCACTGATTATTCTGATTGCCAGTGTCATCGTGCCCGTGGCAAAAATTATCATTTTGGCCTGGCTTAATTATTCAGTGCAACGACAAAAAACAAACTCTCAATTACTACGTGTTCGATACTATCGCGCAACAGAAGCGATCGGTCGTTGGTCTATGATTGACGTTTTTGTGGTTGCGGTGCTTGTCGCGCTAATACAAATGGGAAACACCCTCTCTATATACCCTGGCCAAGCTGCGTTAGCCTTTTGTGCTGTGGTATTTGTAACAATGATAGCCGCCATGACATTTGACTCGCGGTTAATCTGGCAGCCCTGGAAAAAACAACAATGACCCAAGACGCTAAGGTTAAATCTACCACTTCCATTTCACGGATTTGGATCATCCCTATTTTGGTGGTGCTCATCGGTGGCTGGATGGTGTATTACCAATGGAAGAATCAAGGCCCTCTTATTACGTTAGAGGTGCAATCTGCAACGGGCATTGAGGTTAATAAAACCCCCATAAAGGTGAAAGACCTCGAAATTGGCCAAGTGAAGAAGATCACGCTTAAGCCCGATCTCGAAGGGGTTTTAGTGACGGCGAGAATTGATGCAAATGCCGCACATCTGCTCACTGAAAATACTGAATTTTGGGTTGTTGCCCCTCGCATTAGCTTTTCAGAAGTGTCTGGGCTCAATACGCTTTTATCAGGCAGTTATATTGCGATGTCGGCCGATGATACAGGCAAAGAAAAACTGCACTTTGTTGCATTAGAACGCCCCCCAGTTACCCCACCAGGCACCCCTGGACTTCATCTTATTTTAAAAAGCGATGATGAGTTTGCCTATAAGCCCGGCGACCCCATCATTTACAAAGGTTTTAAAGTGGGCGAGTTTGAAGACGCGGTATTTAATATTGAAGAACGTGTAGTGTATTACGATGCCTTTATTGAAGCGCCGTATCATAAACTGATTACCGAAAATACCCGCTTTTGGGATGTGAGTGGCGTGAAGCTTCTGCTTGAATCTAGCGGCGTTAAGATGCAAACCGGTAGTTTAGAAACGTTATTAGCAAATGGTATTACCTTTGGCATTCCCGAAGGCGTTCCCACGGGAGAAAGAGTGGTAGATAATGCATTTTTTACTGTATATGAAGATGCCGCCTCAGCGTCTAACGCCCGCTATAAGTTAGCCGCTGAATACTTGTTACTTATTGATGAAAGTGTACGCGGGCTGACCGTGGGCGCGCCGGTAGAATATCGTGGCATTGAAATTGGCAATGTCACCGCCATCAACTCATTTCCTGCCGTTGAAGGCAATATTTTAGAGCGCGACTATCCTATTCCTGTCCTCATTAATATTTACCCAGGAAAGGTTCGTCAACCTGATACCCAAGAAGGCTTGTACGCAATTCAGGAAACGATGCGAAATTGGCTGAGGAAAGATTTACGTGCCACACTAAGAATGGGCAATGTACTTACAGGCGGTCTCTATGTGGACTTACAACACGTAGCCAAGCCAACGGGAAGCACGGAAATAACAAGAATTAACGGCTATGAAGTGATTCCCACGGTGTCGAATGAATTTACCCAGCTAACCCAAAAAGCAGATGCTATTTTAGATAAGATAAATCAGCTTCCACTTGGTGATATGGTCGATAATGTATTGGTTGCCGTAGAGGATATGAAACTTGCCGCACAATCCGTAGAAACCGCGAGTGACGACTTCGATTTACTTATTGCCGACATTGATGCCAAACAGCTCAACAATAACTTGAATCAAGTACTGGTCAGTCTTGACAGTTTATTGAAAAATTACAGCGACGGTGGCCTGAGTAAAACCGAAATAAAAGAAACGGTAGATGCCATGCAAGACACGATGCGAAACTTGCAACCCGTTCTTCAAAAGTTAAATCAATCGCCTAACAGCCTTATTTTTACCGATTCGAACAGCAGTGACATTGAGCCTAAAGCGAAGCGCTAAGTGAGTATAAACATGACGTCAAAACACATAAACAGTGTATTTATTGCTAACACGCGAAGCACCGCTTTTCGACTACTTGGGCTGGCGTTTGTTTCTTTATTCTTTGTAGGCTGTTCTTCCTCTAGTCAGCCCTTATCGTATTATTTATTGCACGATACCTCGACAACGCCCCCGGCCACAACTTCGACGCCCTCAGTGGCTATACTAAATAAAATAGTGCTACCCGATTATTTGAAACAACGTGGCTTGGTAGTACAAACCTCAGAAACCGGTATTCACATTGCCAGTGAACACTTTTGGGCAGAGCCTGTAGAGGAAGGCCTTACTAAGTCATTGCGTGACGCGCTGCGTAATCAAAATGTGGATCTCATTACCCATGCGATGGGGGCCGAAGACGTGAACGGCTACATAACACTACGAATTGATGATTTCATTGCCACCTACAATGGCGATATTATTCTGCGAGGTGAGTTTTTTATAAAATTCATCGATGAAACCAACGTCAGCGACCATTTTTATATTACGTTGCCACTTAGCAGTGATGGATTTGAAGCGAGCGTTAAAACAATGCGGCACGCTATAGGCCAGTTGGCGGTTGAGATAGCGGCAAATATGGATAGAAGTTAAAACCTGTATGCTAAACGCCATTAACCACTTTGTCAGTAGAGGGACGAAACGCCACTACGATGATGAAACAAATCGACGCATCATTGTAATCAATCTGTTTTCTGCTGTTGGCACTTCAATTACGTTCGTATTAGGCATTAGAGCGTTATTCTCGCAAGACCACACCTTGGCGTTTACCCTCTTTATTGCCAGCATTCTATTTGCGCTTTCTCAAGCTGTGCAAGTGAGTTCAGGAACGGCAAAAGGCAGAATCATCTCTGTCACTTTGCTCATCACCTGCTTAATGATGCTAATGGCTACATTAATCATCACCGGCGGAAATGCCTCCACAGGCCCACTTTGGATTTATACTGTGCCTCCAGTGACGATGTTTTTCGCGGGGTTTAGACGTGGACTTTTCACGCTTTCAGGTTTTACCGCCATTATAGTGGCGTTACTGTTCTCGCCAAATGATGCGCTCTTACTAACCACCTATACCTATGAATTTAAAACTCGCTTACTTTATTCATTTTTAACGGTGTCTTTTTTATCTGCATTTTATGAATATAGCCGTCAAAAAAGTTACGATACCGCCGTATTTTTAAGTGAAAAGTTTGAAAAGCAGGCCCTACATGACTCCCTGACACACCTGCTTAATCGCCGCGGCGGTCAACAGCAGCTTGAACAGGAATACAGCCGATTACAAAGAAGCAAAAAACCTTTTGCCATTGCCCTCGCTGACATTGACAGATTTAAATCTATTAACGATGCATTAGGTCACGAAGTGGGTGATGAAGTGTTAAAACGTGTAGCTGGCAAGCTAAATAGTCGGCTACGTGGTCAAGACGTGTTATCTCGTTGGGGCGGCGAAGAGTTTCTCTTTATCTACCCTGAAACCGATGAAGCCAATGCAATGTCTGCCGCCGAGCAAGTGCGTAAGTTGCTCGATGAATCTCCCGTGGTCATCAACGGCCAAACCCGTAATGTAACCATAAGCATAGGTGTAACAGAATTAACACCGTCCACCTCCTTGAGCGATGCCCTAATTAAAGCAGATAAGGCGCTATATAAAGCAAAAGACAGCGGACGAAACCAAGTAATTGCGGCCTCCTCGCTCTAACAGGGCGTACCGCCTCATTTGCACCTTTACAATTTGTTGACTTACGTTTGGTTACAATTAGCACATTTTTACGCAACATTTAGGTCGTAGACTATACCCTATAACAAACCCCTAAACCTAAGTCGACTATTATGAAATTGATGAAGTTCGTACTCCCAGCCGGTATTTTGGTTGCAGGATATCTTGTCATGAAAGGCATAGAAGTATCTGCTGCAGATGTTGAAGCCGACGCACCAATAGACACCCGTCCAACTGTAACCGTTTTGTCGCTAACACCAGAGACCATCGCGGTGACGTTATCGTCTTATGGTGAAGTTAGTCCATTAGAAAGCACTAACCTAGCCGCGCAAGTTGCCGGAGAAGTCGAGTCCTGGAACCCCAATTTTCTAGCCGGCGGTATCGTCAGACGGGGCGACGTCCTATTCACCATAGAAAAAGACGCCTATGAAGCCGCACTCTTGTTAGCCGAAGCAAATTTAAGCAGCGCCAAAGCACAGCTTATTCAAGAAGAAGCGCAAGCGGAAGTGGCTCGACTCGAGGCGAAAACCATGCCCGATGCTCGCGTCACCGACCTTTACTTAAGAAAGCCCCAGGTAATGAGTGCACAAGCGGCTGTCAAATCAGCAGAAGCCCAGCTTAAAATTGCCGCCAGAGATTTAGATAATTGTGAAGTTCGCGCGCCTTATGATGCTCTGATTGTTTCTCGTGACATCAGTAAAGGCGATTATGTCACTCAGGGCATGAAAACTGCCGTTATCAACAATGTTGAGTTTGCTGAGGTAACTTTCCCTGTTGCAGGTTTCGATCGCCAGTTTGTAGGTGCCGACATCATTGGCAGCCCCGCTACCTTAGAGTTAGACGCCCCGTTAAAAACACACATTACCGCCACTATTCATAGAGATACTGGCATTATTGATAGCACCACGCGAATGACGCACTTTGTGGCGCGAATTGACGACCCCTACGCGTTAAACGGCGATAAAACCGTGGTTAAATTCGGCTCCTACGGCACAGTAGTGTTCAAAGGGAAAGCGTTAGAAAATGTGTACCGAATTCCACAAACCTTGATTACGGGTCGAAAAATTTGGACCCTTGATGAAGACAACAACCTTGTGGCGCAACCCGTCGAAGTGATAAGAGAAGATGGCACCGACTTCCTTATACGCGGTAACTTCAACGCCAAGAGTGTGGTGATGTCATTGCCTGAGTATCCCCAAGAGGGCATGCCCGTTAAGGTTATTGCAAGTAATGATCAATTACTTGTTTCTCACCACGTAGAAAAATAAGGGCCTCCTCATGGAAAATCGCTTCGATCCTAATAGCGGTATAATCTCTTGGTTTGCCCGAAATTCAGTCGCTGCTAACTTATTGATGATATTCATTATTGTAATGGGTATTGCTAGCTTCATGACCATACAGCGTCAAATGTTTCCTAACATCGAAATTAACTATATTACCGTTGAAGCGTCATACCCGGGCGCTTCACCGCAGGAAATTGAAGAAAGTATCTTCATCAAAATAGAAGAGTCGCTTAAAGATATCACTGAAATAAAGCGTACCGTATCCCGCGCGTTTAGAGGCAGCGGCGCAGTCACATTGGAAATTGATCCCGACGAAGATTTAAGTGAAGTACTCGATAAAGTTAAACTTCGCATAGACGGCATTGCTACCTTCCCAGCGGGCATGGAACCGGTTCAAGTTTCGCAAATCGAATTTCGCCAAGATGTAATTGAAATGCCCTTAACCGGCGACATTCCCCTTGATGAACTCAAAACCATCGCTCGAGAAGTTGAAGATGAGTTATTACAATTGGGCACGGTGTCATTGGTAGATATGTCTGCACCAGACGATGAAATTGCCATTGAAATAAAGCCTGATGCATTACGCAAATATAACTTAACCATTGCAGATGTTAGCCGTGCTATCAGTAACTACTCCGCCAACATCTCGGCTGGGCAATTACGCACAGAGTCTGGGATTATTTCTGTACGGGTCGAGAACCAATATTACCGTGGCGATGAATTTTCGACAATTCCCGTCATTATCGGCAATGCAGGTGCAAAAGTGACCCTTGGTGATGTCGCCGATATTAAGGATGGCTTTACTGAAGGCGAGCGCTACTTTAAATACAACGGTGTTAACGCCATTTGGATGTCAGTTAAAGCCACCAAAACGCAAAATACGATCCCGGTGGCCGAAACGGTCAAAGCCTATATCGAAAAGAAAAACCAAACCTTCCCACAAGGCGTGAGTTTGGAAATTCTAGTGGATATGACTTACTACCTAAATGCACGCTTAGACATGATGCTGTCAAATCTATTACAAGGTTCAATATTAGTCGCATTCATGCTGAGTCTTTTCCTTCGCTTTAGATTAGCGCTATGGGTAATGATAGGTTTACCTGTGTGCTTTTTAGGTGCGGTTATGCTTATGCCTGTGTTTGGAATAAGCATTAATATTCTGTCGTTGTTTGCCTTTATCATGGTACTGGGCATTGTGGTTGACGACGCTATTGTTATTGGAGAAAGCGCCTACTCGGAGATTGAAAGCAAGGGCGGTGGCGTTGACAATGTCATTCGAGGCGCTAAGCGTGTGGCAACGCCTGCCACCTTCGGTGTATTAACCACCATCGCGGTTTTTGCCCCCTTTACGTTAAGTAGCGGGCCAGAAGGCGCTTTCTTTTACAACATTGCTGTGGTGGTCATACTCTGTTTAGCCTTCTCATTAATTGAGTCTAAGCTAATACTCCCGGCTCACTTAGCGCACACTAACTTTAAACCTATTCACCCCAAAAGCTGGCGCGCCAAGTTTAACAAAGGCTTTTTTGGCTTTGTGAACGGCCCTTACAAGCGCACGCTTACCAAAGCGATAGAATGGCGCTGGGCAGTATTGATGATATTCATCGCCTTGTTTATGGTGAGCTTAGGGCTAATTAATGCCAACTACGTGAGAATGGTACCCAATCCTAAAGTGCCACACGACTTCCCTAGCATCCGTATTGAAATGAACGAAAATGTGTCGGATAGCGCCACCATCGATGCACTTAAAATAGTTGAACAAACCGTTCTTGATATTGATAAGCAAATTGTGGATGAGTTTGGTACTGGCATGATACGAGATCGCTTGGTCTTTAATAAGCAACGCACCGAAGGGGAAGTGATTACTCCCCTAGTGTATGAAGATGACCGCCCTATCGACACATTTGAATTGGCCCGCCGTTGGCGCGAAGCCATACCTGAAATCCCGGGTATGAAATCATTCACTGTGGTTGACGATGTTAACGGTAACGGTGATGACGGTGAATTTGGCTATCTGCTTTACGGCCCTGATATTAATACCTTGAATGCTGCTGGCCTGAAATTTATTGAGATGCTTCAACAGCAAGAGGGGCTTTTTGATATTAGCTCAACCATTGATCCACCCAGTAAAGAAATGCAAATGACGTTACTGCCTGTGGCCTACGATTTAGGGCTTAGTTTGTCTGATATCGCGGGGCAAGTGGGTGCCGGCTTCTACGGCGGCGAAGCCCAACGAGTGATTCGAAACGGTGAAGAAGTGAGAGTGATGGTTCGCTATCCAGAATTTACCCGCGAACGCTTTTCAGACCTGAAATACACCGTGATTAAAACACCGGGTGGCCAAGATGTGTTGCTAGGTGACGTAGTAGAGCTTAACGAAAAACCGGGTATTAGTTATATTCGACGAGAAGCCGGCTACAGAAGTGTGTATGTATGGGGCAACATTGATGAAGAAGTGGTTGAACCCAATGAAATTATCGAAGAAATAAAAGAAAACTTATTGCCTGAAATGCAAAAAGCCTTTCCTTCTGTTATGACGGAACTGGGCGGTGATATTGAAGAACAGCAAGCCCAGCAGAATGAGCAATTGCTATTTTTCTTAGCGGCAATGATTATGGTGTACATACTTTTAGCCGTTCCGCTAAAAAGCTACGGCCAACCGTTAATTATTATGTCGGTAATTCCTTTCAGTTTAACCGGCGCAATTTGGGGGCACTATTTCCTAGGTTTAGATTTAAGCATGATGTCGACATTTGGCTTAATCGCAGCGGCGGGGGTGGTCATTAACGACTCACTGGTGATGACCGACTTTGTTAACCAACGTCGTGCACAAGGCTATAGCATAAAAGATGCGGTCACCGAAGCGGGAAGCGCTAGGTTTAGGGCTATCACCCTTACCTCAATTACAACATTTGCTGGGGTATTGCCTATCATGTTCGAAACCAGCTTACAGGCTGCCTTCGTCATCCCCATGGCCGCAGCGCTAGGCTTTGCCGTGCTTTATGCCACCGTGGTTACGCTTATTTTAGTTCCCTGCCTGTATCTCATCCTACTGGATTTAGGTAAACCCTTTTCTTGGATTAAAAAGAGGGTAACGCGCCGAACCGGCAATGAAGAAGGACATGCAGCCCCCCCCTCTGAAGCAGAAGCTCACTAACACGACAAAACTGCGAAATTAAGTCACACCTAGGTGTGACTTAATTCCTGCCATCAAAAAAGGCCAGCGACTTCAGTACTGGCCTTTTTCATTTATGCATTGACATACAATATCTTCGGTTAGGTCTGACGAATTTCGTATCGACTTAATATTAACGCGGCGGCACTTTGGGCTATTTTGTCTTTTTCCTGAACACTCAGTGCTGGTTCAATTTTGGTCACCTGAGGCCAAAAACACTGCCCTTTGATTAAACTGTCTAATTCATTAACCACTTGCTGCAAATCGTCAAAGGCCATGCGGTTATCTTGGTGGGCAGCTTTAAGCCATCTGTGCATGGCTGTTTCTTGAGCCCGTAGATGTACAACCTCATCTTTCAACTTTTCGGGCTCGTAGAAGAAATGCCCTACGACCACACGGGCAAGATCTAAATGCTCATCCGCACTGACAAAGTTAATTTCTTCCATGATTAATGATTCAAGCTGACTCTGTAACGAAGCCTGTGTGTCGTAGGCTACATCAATATCGACCAGCGCATTTTGAAACTGCTCTTTGACGATGTGCATAACCAATTCTTCTTTGGCTGAGAAATGGTTATAAACCGTTCGCTTAGACACACTCGCCATTTCAGCCAGCTTGTCCATACTGGTTCCTATTACACCGAATTCCTGAAACGCCTGTCTGGCGGCGGAGATAATCGCTTCGCGTTTTTTATCGCTACGCGTTCGTATGGTCGTCATAATTCATAAATATAGAAAAAGTATAGTTTCATTCTACACTCCACAGTTTACTTTTCAACGTATTAACCCTAAAATGCACCGCTTAGTTTACTTTAAAGTTTTCGTGTGTGAACTAGTCTATACTTGGTTCACCTCTGCTACGGATTACCATTATTATGCCCTTTTTGCGCCACCGACATATTTTAGCACTGGCAACTCTGACAGTGTTTTCACTTTCCGCCTGCACTTCCGAGCAAGAAGTAGAAGATAAAATAGAAGCGCCACGCTTCGTTAAGTTGGCAAAAGTGAGCCATGCGCCTGCATTTGACGAATTTACCTTCCCCGCCGTTGTATCAGCAGTGAAAACGGTGGATTTAAGTTTTGAGGTGTCTGGACGCCTTGTACAAATGGACTTGGTGACAGGTAGCGACATTAAAAAAGGAAAACTGCTGGCGACCATCGACAGACAACCTTTTGAGCGCCGCGTAGATGAGCAACGCACGCGTTTAGCACAATCGAAGCGAGAATTAGATCGTATCGAGAAAATGTTTTCGCAAAGCTTGGTATCGCAAAGCGCATTAGATTCAGCGAAAACCTCTTACGAGTTGGCGGTTATCGATCTTAAAAATGCAGAGCAAGATCTCAGTTATACCCGTTTGTATGCCCCTTTCGACGCTAAAGTGTCTCAGCGCTTGGTGGAAAACAACAGTTTTGTTGCTGCCGGCACGCCTATTGCCCGCCTGCAAGATGTTTCAAAAATTTACTTTAATATCAATGTGTCAGAACGGTTACTTACTGCCAACCTCGGCAGAGGCATTAAGCAAGCCAGTGCCACCCTAGCCACCGACACAAGTCAGTGGTACCCCATTAATTACGTAGAACACAGTACGCAGCCAGACCCTGTTTCCCAAACGTACGAAGTGGTATTTTCCATGGAGCCTCGTAACGATCTCCCGCTGACCCCAGGGGCTCGTGCGGTCGTGAAAGTGAGTTTAGAAGGCACGCCTTATCCCGACAGCCTGGTGGTTCCGGTAAAATCTTTGGTAGAGGATGAAGCAAATCAGTTTGGCGTTTGGGTGTACGACGAAAAGACAGGAACAGTCAGCAAAACCCCTGTAACGGTAAACCATATTGAAGATGCCTTGGCGGTGATAAGCAGCGACTTATCGGCAGGTCAAAGTGTGGTGGCAGCTGGCGCATCACAAATGCGAAATAACATGAAAGTTCGACCTTACGAGGGAGAGCTGTAATTTATGGATATCGCACGTTATTCTATTGATAAGCCAGTAAATATTTGGCTTATGGTGGTCATATTATTGCTTGGCGGTTTAATCGCTATGGCGAATATCGGTCGGCTTGAAGACCCTGCTTTTACCATTAAGCAAGTCAAAGTATACACATCTTACCCTGGCGCGGGCGCTGAAAAAGTGGAGCGGGAGATTACCGAACCATTAGAAATTGCTATTCAGCAAATGTCGCAATTAAAAAAGCTAAATTCCGTTTCTTCTCCCGGCCTATCTGAAATTACCGTCGAGGTTGAAAGTAACTTCGACAGTCATGAACTGCCCCAGATTTGGGACGAATTACGCAAGCGACTGAGAGATGCCTCTAGCGCGCTACCCACAGGCGCACAAGACCCTGTGGTGTACGATGATTTTGGTGATGTGTATGGCCTGTATTACGCGCTCAGCGCGCCAGATTTTAGTACGCGGGAACTTCGTGAGTTTGCGCGTATTATCCGCCGTGAACTACTCACCACAGAGGGCGTCGCAAAGGTCACAGTAACCGGGGTACAAACTGAACAAATTGTTGCCTATATCGACCCTTATCAATTAGCCGGGCTTGGCATTTCCTTTCCTGATTTAACCTCACTTTTTGCCGATAACTTACGCCCCTTTAACGGCGGTCGAGTTAAAGTCGACGAAAAAAATGTACGTTTAATCGTTGAGCGAGCGCCCGACAAACTTGAAGAAATTTCAAATTTATCGTTAGTGATCCCGGGGACAAACCGCTCAATTCGCGTGGCCGATGTGGCAACCTTAAAACTTGAGCCTGCAGATATTCAACCTGTGTATATCCGTTACAACGGAGAAGAAGCGCTCACTTTAGCGGTGTCGGCGTTAAACGACGTCAATATTGTGGATGTTGGAAATCAGGTGAATGCCAAGGTTGAGCACCTTTTGAAAACCCTACCCGTGGGTATTACTCTTACGCCGATTTACGATCAAGCCTCTGTGGTGGATGAATCGGTAGATGGATTTATTAGTAACCTCGTAATGTCGGTGGTGGTGGTTACGCTAACACTGTGCCTATTTATGGGCTGGCGCTCTGGTGTAGTGGTAGGCATGGTGCTACTGGTCACGGTTATGGGCACGATTTTAATCATGTGGTTAATGAATATTCAGCTACAGCGGATTTCACTTGGTGCTATGGTCATTGCCATGGGTATGCTTGTGGACAATGCCATTGTAGTGGCTGAAGGCATGATGATTCGAATGGCCACCGGCGGAACCGCAAAGTCGGCAGCAAGCTTTATTGTAAAGCGAACACAGTGGCCATTGTTGGGAGCCACCGTTATTGGTATCGCCGCGTTTTCTGGCATAGGCTTGTCTGATGATGCCACAGGTGAATTCCTATATTCATTGTTTGCCGTGGTCATGGTGTCACTCTTAATGAGTTGGGTGCTAGCCGTAACGCTGGTGCCGGTTTTAGGCGCCTACTTCTATCGTAAAGGCATGCAACAGGTTGGCGACGATAAACCTACCACCATGCAACGCTGGTTTACGGGCGTACTAACACAAGCACTAAGGCTTCGCTGGGTAACCATTGCCGTACTCACTCTAATTACCGTGGTGGCCTATGGTAGCTTCGGTATGGTTAAGCAAGGTTTCTTCCCGCCTTCCAATGCTCCTATTTTCTTCGTTCACTACTGGGGGCCGCAAGATAGAGATATTCGCGCCACAGAAGCGAAGGCGAAGTTGGCAGAGCAACGGCTGCTCAACCAAGAGAATGTCACCGCAGTAACCACGTTTATAGGGCAAGGTGCAGATAGATTTACGCTAACCTATGCTCCCAAAAGTGCCAACGAAAACTATGGCTTCTTTATGGTACGCGTCAATGCGTTAGAAAACGTTGCTGGGGTTGTGTCCAATTTACAAAATGCGCTCAATGATATTGATTTAGACGCCAACTTCTACTTTGAACGCATGCAGTTTGGTCCAGGCTCTGGCGCGAAATTAGAAGCGCGTTTCTCTGGTCCTGATACCGAAGTATTACGCCAACTCGCTGAGCAAACGAAAGGCCTGATGATGGCCGATGGCGCGATTAAAGACATACGTCACAATTGGCGTGAAAAAGGGGTGGCGATTAACACCCATTACGACAATTACAACGCAGGGATTGCGGGGGTGTCACACTCTGACTTCAGCCAAACAGTACAATACGCCAGTAACGGTTTATCCCTGGGTACCGTACAAGATGGCGACTATGCCTACAGCATTGTCGCAAAGATGGCTCAACCTGATGATGCTGATTTACAAGCCATTAGAGAAAGCCAGGTTTGGTCGTCTCAACAGCGACAATATGTTCCTTTCGCGCAGGTGTCTAGCGGGCTAGAAGTGATTACCGAGGAGTTACGTATACACCGTAAAGACAGAGTAAGAACAATTACAGTGGAAGCTGAACCCGGCGACAATGAAACCGCTGCAAAAGCCTTTGCGCGAATTCGCCCCGTTATTGAAGACATCGAGTTACCACCAGGCTATTCGCTGGAATGGGGAGGAGAATTTGAAAGTTCTTCAGATGCGCAAAAAGCATTGGGCGCAGGATTACCCGCAGGCTTCTTAGTCATGTTCATTATTTCTGTGTTGTTGTTTGGTCACGCTCGTCAACCACTCATCATTTGGCTGGTGGTGCCCATGGCCATTGTGGGTGTGGTTGCAGGGTTACTCGCCACAGATATGCCATTTGGCTTTATGTCATTGCTCGGCTTCTTAAGCCTGTTCGGCATGTTAATTAAAAATGCTATAGTACTCATTGAAGAAATTGACCTTCAAATTGAAGAAGGGCGAGAAATTCGTAAGGCAATTGTGGAAGCGACGCTCAGTCGTTTGCGGCCGGTTTCCCTTGCGGCTGTTACCACCATTTTGGGTATGGCGCCATTACTCTTCGATGCGTTTTTCGCCGATATGGCTGTCACCATCATGGGCGGCCTGACGTTTGCCACAATACTCACGCTAATTGCGGTACCCGTGCTATATAGCATATTGTTTAAGGTAAGTTACCGAAAGGCCTAAAAGAAGAATGACGAACCGCGGTGTGTTAGGCTTTTTTCGCCTGCACCCGCTGTTCCATAAATGCCATAACATCCCGCCAAGACACCATTCCTACTGGCTGCTTTTCGGCATTAACAACAGGAATACAAGATATTTTGTGATTGTTGAACAGATGAATCGCATCCACTATTTTATGCTGTGGCGACAAGGTGATGACTTCACGCGTCATGATTTGATGCGCCCTTCTATCTAACGTAGCTCTATCTCTTTGCTTTTCACTGATAGTATCTACAAACGGGCTGATATTTTTAAGCAGATCACGGTCTGAAATAATGCCTTCAACACGGTTATCTTGCACCACTAATAAATGGTGAAACCCCGTAGCATCGAACAGCTCCCTTAGCGATTGAATACTATCGTCTAAGTGAACACTCACCACGCGGGTAGACATAATTTCAGATAAGCTCATGAAGCTTCCTTTTGCTTTAAGCACTTAAATAAATGATTCATGCGTGTGACCGCGTATTAAAACTAGCAAGAATCGTCTTTACACGCAAAAATGCCTGCTTACCGTTAAGTAAGCAGGCGAAGGGCGCGTTGGCCAACAAGGGCTGCGCGACGGGAAAGAAACCGTTATGGTACGCTAATAACAACCTTACCCATTACCTGACCGCTAGCGAGGCGGTCGTGGGCTTGGCTCGCTTCTGACAATGAAAATGCTTGACTATCAAGCACGGGCGCTAATTTCCCTGCATCTGCCATCTGGGCAAGTGTAGTGAGTATTTCGCCGTGGGCACTGCGGTTATGGTTATGAATCATTGGAATAAGCATGAAGACAACATGCAAACTTAATCCGCTGAAATGAACGGGGGATAAGTCCGTCTCTAGCAAGGAAACCGTGGTAGATACTTGGCCATTTAACTTTGCAGCAGCAAAAGAGTTTTGTAAGTTCGGCCCACCCACGGTGTCGTATACCACATCAAAGCCTTTACCTTGTGTATGAGCTTGTACGTAGTCTGACACTTCTTCATTTCGGTAATCGATATACGTGGCGCCTAATTTTTCAATAAGCGCCGCCTGTGCCTCAGAACCTCCAGTGGCATAAACATTTGCACCGAAAGACCGCGCTATTTGAATCGCGAGATGCCCAACGCCACCCGCGCCACCATGCACCAGCACTGATTGCCCTTCTGATGCCTGCGCTCTGGTTAAACCTTCGTAGGCTGTAATCCCCACTAAAGGAATGGCGGCCGCTTCACGCATAGAAAGAGACGTAGGCTTGTGAGCAATAAGCTGTGCATCTGCTAGCATGTATTCTGCCATCGCGCCCTGCAAGTCACCAAGGCCACCGGCGCAACCGTATACTTCATCGCCAACCTTAAAGCGTGTTACGCCTTCTCCAACTTGGTCAATAACACCGGCGAAATCCATGCCCAGCACACCTGGTAAAGCAGGTGCAAAAGGTAAGTCTGTGCCCATTTGTCGAATCATCATATCTATTGTATTAACACTAGTGGCTGCAACCTTTACCACTACATGCCCAGGCTTAACATTCGGTTTTTCAAGTTCTGCGGATGTAAATACGTCAGTGCCGCCAAAATCTTCAATAATTGTCGCTTTCATAGGGTTCGCCTCGTTGAAGTAAGTTCAGGTACTATCATAGACACTAGCCAGCCACATGATAATTAGGGTATAAACACATTCTGTTTATAGGTTTTATTGATAATTGACATGAATATCGACCATCTCAAGCTATTTGCTCGCATTGCTAACACCCACAACATTAGTGTGGCGGGTCGTGAGCTGAATATTTCTCCCGCCGTTGCTAGCGCGCATATCAACAAATTAGAAGAGACATTGGGCGTGCGACTTATCCATAGAACCACCCGCAAGGTTTCATTAACCGACGAAGGAAAGGTCTTCCTGCCCCACGCGGAAGAGGTGCTTACCAGCATTGAAGTTGCGCAGGCGGCGGTGGGTGTGGGGGCAGATACACCACAGGGTACCTTAAGGGTGACCGCGCCGGCATCTTTTGGACGTATGCATTTAGTCCCCGCCATGGACGAGTTTTTATCGCGCTACCCCGACTTAAATATAGATTTTCGGTTTAGCGACAGTATTTTAGATGTGGTTGAAGGCGGTTTTGATGTCGCCATTCGAAATGCTGAACTTAAAGACTCGAATCTGCACGCCAGAAAACTGGCCGAGGATAAACGGGTAATTGCAGCCTCACCTGATTATATCAAAAAATACGGCGAGCCTAGCAGTATTCACGAACTTAAAAATCATGCTGCGGTCAATTTAACGGGGCTAGAAACCTGGGAATTTAAAACGCCCCAAGGCGTAGTAGGCATTAAGCCGAAGAACCGTTTGAGAATGGACAATGGAGAAGCGGTTCGAGACGCATGTATTGCGGGAAACGGGCTAACATTAACCGCCACCTGGTGCAGTTACCCTTACCTGAAAGATGGGCGATTAATTCAGGTGCTAAAAGATACCCCTTTAGCCTCCCAAAGTGCGCTTTGGGCAGTCTATCCTAGTAATCGTCTACTTGCGCCTAAAGTACGCTTGTTTATCGACTTTCTTATTGAGCGATTTAAAGGCACACCTTATTGGGATAAGGCACTTCTTGACTGAAGTGGGGATACATTAAGGGGTATCAATGAAACTGGATGAAGCCCCATTTCACCCCCTACTTACCCTTTCATCCATTGGATAAAGTTATCACACGCTGGCTAAATTTGCTTACCTAGCATGCGTTTTAACGTACCGTCTTTGTCCACCAAGTGATGTTTAAGCGCACCGGCAATATGCAGTACTAACGCTGCAATAAGGGTATAACCTAAATAAAAATGAATAGCCGAACCTAGCTTTGATAGCGCGTAGTTTATGGGTAGGGTTTTCTCAGGATCTTCGACACTAAAATTAGGCGCAAAAACTTCCAAACCAAATACGTCCAACCCATGGCCGCCAAGTACCGACCCCATTAATCCGGAAATGGGCATAAGTAAGGTACTTACAATCAATACCCAGTGCACCACCGTCGCCAGAGTGTGCTCCCAACTGGCATATTGACCTGCCGGTGTAGGCCAACCATTTTTCATACGCCAGACTACACGTGCTAATGCCACGAACAGCAAAATAAAGCCCGTTGCTTTATGAATAGGGAATAGCGAATACACGCCCTCTTCGGCCATATAAATGCCGGTTGCGAGCATACCTATTATGGTTAACCCAACCACCCAATGAAGTAGAAGCGTCACGGGTGAAAACTTTGTTGCTGAATCGTACTGCATGTATCCCTCTGATTATTAACAACCTAAAACAGGAGTAAATAGTATAGCCTTTTAACCAATGAGGTGAGCAATAAGTTTTCGTCACTGACATCTTTACGCATTCTATACTGAATTATGTCAGTTGATTGCTGCTCTACTCATACTAAAAGGAGCGCACAAAAAGTGCGCTCCTTGTCTCACTGATGGCAGTAAACCCAAGCTAACAAGGGTTTACTGGCGGATGACTTATCGTTGCCAGAAACGAATATTACGCAATGAACCGACAAACTCATCAGCGCTGACGTTTTCAAGATTAATAAAGCCATCGTCCATTTTACTCTCAAGCCCTGTGGCTTTAATTAATGGCAGCGCCGACTGGGTGTAGCCAATGAACTTGTTATGGGCAAAAGCGTCCGAAACGAAATCTTTTGCTTCAGGCTTTTCAGCAAGCATATTGGCCCCCTTTTCAGAGACGAGCAGAAGGACGGCGTCATAAAGTACCGATGGGCCACCATCCACTTTTTGCTGCGCGTCAACTTTCTTACCTTTATCACAGGTGACACCACCAATTTGCGGCGCCACAACTTCATACATGGCACCTTCACTGTCTAATGCCGCGGTGACATTTTCCAAAATACTGCCGTCTAAATCGTCACTGACTAAGATACCTAATTTTCTGCCTTTGAAGGTTTGAGGCGCATTTTTTAAAATACTTAACGCATCAGAAGCTGGTAGGTCGTCACGGGTAGACATCGCTGCTTCAGCAGGTTCGGGCATTTCAGCTAAGCCAAGGGCTTCGGCAACGCCTTCTGCCAGTGATTTGTCCACATTTAACAAGTGGGACACCATACGCTCACGAATAGGCAAATGCTCGACTTTCGACAACTCGAATGCGAAAGCATCACGCATATGCATTTGCTCCGTCTCCGTTTGACTAATGTAGAACTGGCGCGCCTGGCTATAGTGATCAGCAAAGGTTTCTGAACGATGACGTACCTTTTCACCCATAACCTCTTCATGATGAGATTTAAAACCGTGTTCAGGGCACGCTCGAGGGTTATTTTCATCCCCCGCCCAAGAGTTGGGCTCGTAATTCGCTCGCCCCTTTGGATTATGCATAGCCATGTGACCATCTTGCTGGAAATGTCGCATAGGGCATTTAGGCGCATTAATAGGCAAGTGCGTAAAGTTAGTACTACCTAAGCGCTTAAGTTGGGTGTCCAAGTAAGAAAAATTCCGCCCCTGCAGTAATGGGTCGTTAGTAAAATCAATGCCTGGCACTATATTTTGGGTACAAAATGCCACTTGCTCCGTTTCTGCAAAGAAATTATCTACCACCTTGTTAAGTACCATTTTACCCACGATTTTTACGGGGACTTGCTCTTCGGGTATCAGTTTGGTGGCATCAAGCACATCAAACTCAAAGTTATCTGCGAATTCTTGGTCGAATACCTGCATGCCCAATTCCCACTCAGGGAAATCACCTGCAAGAATAGCATTCCACAAATCTCGGCGGTGAAAATCAGGATCTGCACCGTTTATTTTCAGTGCCTCATTCCATACTACCGATTGTAAACCTTGTTTTGGCTTCCAATGAAACTTCACGTACTTCATTTCGCCTTTGGCATTGATTAACTTAAAGGTGTGCACACCGAATCCTTCCATAAAGCGGAAAGAACGTGGGATAGCGCGGTCTGACATTGCCCACATCAACATATGCGTTGACTCTGGGCTTAGGCTGCAGAAATCCCAAAAATTGTCGTGAGCGGTTTGTGCCTGCGGGAAGCCGCGGTCAGGTTCTTGTTTGGCTGAATGAATAAGGTCGGGAAATTTGATGGCGTCTTGAATAAAGAAAACCGGGATATTATTACCGACAAGATCCCAATTACCTTCTTGCGTATAAAATTTTACCGCAAAGCCTCGCACGTCACGGGCTAAATCTGGTGAACCTTGGTTACCTGCTACCGTGGAGAATCGTGTAAATACCGGTGTTTTTTTACCTTTGGTTTGGAAAATATCAGCACAAGTAATGTCAGACAGTGACTCATAGGTTTCGAAATAGCCATGTGCCCCATAACCTCTGGCATGCACTACCCGTTCAGGAATTCTTTCATGGTCGAAATGAAAGATCTTTTCTCGCATAACGTGATCTTCCATCGTTGTGGGACCTCGAGTGCCCGCCTTCAATGAATTTTGATCGTCGTGAACCGGGCATCCTTGCGCTGTCGTCATTGTAGGGTAGTCATCTCCCGCCTTTTGATGAAGCTCGCCGCCTTGTCCTTTATTTCCATTGTACTTAAATGATTCAGCCATGATAAATCCTTGTTGGTCAAAAATAGAACACACATAACGCAATGAATGAATGTTATGTTTGCAACATATCAGCAAGGACAATTCCACATTAAAAAACTATTTAAATCATTAACTTATTCAAGTGTAAAGATTGTATGAATAGCAGAATTACAATATAACGGAAAATTTTACAGTCGGAGATTTTATCAAGATTAGTCGATAAGAACAGACAGGATAAGAGGACCTGCGGAAAAAACGCGTGCCTGTGCACGCCCTTTTCCCAAAAAATAAGCAACAACAATCACACTCTGTGTTAAGTGGCTTCCACGTAGTGTTTATCTAACACGGCGTGAAGACTAGATATCAATGCAGTCCGATTGTCTTGACTTAGTGCAAACCCGTGAGGCGCAGCGAACCGACCCGCGTCATTATCAAAATAGGCCCCTTTCACCTTGGCAAAATCATCGTGCAATGCGGCTTTCACAAAAATTTCAGCGCCCTCTTTAAGATTACCACCTGCAATGCCGTACGCTTCTTTTACCATTTTACTGCCTAGTAAGGATTTAGGGTTCACGCTAATAAAGCTAGGCCCAGTTTCACTGTATTTTTCACCTAAAAATTGGGTGAACATGGTAAGGGCTAGCTTACTTTGGGCATAAGCTAAACCATCGCTTAAGCTTGGCGGTGCGCCCACAAGGTTAACGTCTACTGGCGCTTGAGCAGCCGACGATACATTAATCACCCGCCCATCTTCAGGCATTAAGGAGAGAAGCTCAGTGGAAAGCACATAAGGAGACAGCGTATTCACCATGAAACGTACATCTAACCCCTCACCTGTGGTGGGGTTTGACGTGACAAATACCCCAGCGTTATTGATAATAACATCTAGCTGCGACACACTACTTTTTATCTCATTAACGAGTCCCCGCAAGTCGGCGAAGCGACTTAAATCCGCACACAGCGTTGACACATTTAATGAACCCAGCTGGCCTTCTTGTTCGGGCTTAGCATACTCATCCATTAGCATCTGTTTCACCTTGTGTAGCTTGTCAGCACTTCGACCATGCAACAGAATATGGTGCCCTTTTTGTGCAAGCATCTTGGCAGTTTCAAGGCCTAGACCATCGGTTGCCCCTGTGATTAAAATTGTTTTCATGCGTTTGCTCCTTGGCAACTGGTCAATGCCTGGCCTGACTCAGTGTGAATAGTAAAATGAGGCAACACAACTTCGGCGAGTTTCGCCAGTGTGTCCTCAACGTTTGCTCGATTAAACCTTAAGTTAAACGCCACATGATTTACGCCACAGGACTCCAGTGATTTAAGATAAGAAAGAAGGGCGTTCACGCCACATCTCACACCTAAATGTATAGGTGAAATGGGGGCGTCATCCTGTGCTTCTATGTCAATGTACAAAGGTTGCATTACAGGCTTATTGTAACGACACACCTCACTCACTCGGCTTCTGAAGCTTTCAATAACGTGCCCTTGAATTTTGGGGCTTCGCGGGTAAGTAATTAAGCCATCTAGATGTTTGGCTCCCCAATTCGGAGTTTGCTGAGACCCACCGGTAATTAACATGGGGAATCCCCCTTTTGTGGGCTTCGGTAGAAGATCTAGCGAACCATCGAGTTTACCAAAGCTATTCTCAATCTGTCCGACCCCTTTTAACGCCAGACGAATATATTCAATGCTTTCGCGAAAGCGCTCGCCCCTGTCGTCGAAACCCCGATTAATTGCAGGATATTCTTCTGGCCTGTCGCCAGAGGCAACGCCTAGTAACAAGCGTCCGTCACTTAACACATCAACGCTTGCTGCGGCTTTCGCTACCTGTGCAGCGTGGCGCTGGGGCAAGACTAATGAGGCAACCCCCAACGCAATGTCTTTACTGGCAACGGACAACGCACCGAGATAAACAAAGGGGTCAAATACCTGCCCTGCATCCCCAAATGAAGGCACATTAAATAACACGTCTCGCAACCAAACGGCTTTAAACCCTAGTTGTTCTGCCAACTGCACCCTTTCAATGTGCTCTTGCATGGTAGGCACTGGCCCATACGGATAAGACTCAATAGGCACAACTAAGCCTAATGTCATCGCGTTTTCATTAAATGTAGTAGAAAACCCACGATTAAATGCAGCGAACCCTGTTGTGTTTGTAGATGAAGTCATAGGCAAGAGAAACCATGTTTGTTGTCAAAGAACCAATGCAAGCAGTTTATCAACACACTAAATGGAACATAATAAGACGTATTAAAGAAGCAGTTTCAACGAATACTTTATAATCCAAGCAACTTTCACATTCACTTATATCCTCAAAGGAATATTTATAAAAAGCGTCTAGCCAGCGTATTAATTTATTTATAGACTGCATGCATAAAAATAATGCGACAGGCATAGCGTTGGTGCGCTTTTTTTGATTCTCAGGTTTGCACCAACATACATAGGTTTACGTTGAAAGAAGGTTTCTAAGTTAATGTCTCAACAAAAAGTAGGTTTAGTGGGCTGGCGCGGTATGGTTGGCTCTGTGTTAATGCAACGAATGCAAGAAGAGCAAGATTTTGCCCACATTGAACCCACATTTTTCACCACCTCGCAAAAAGGGTTACCTGAACCTGATATTGCCGGTGCCCAGGCAGGTGTATTAGAAGACGCCTTTGATATTGCAGCACTTAGTCAGCAAGATATTATTATTACCTGTCAAGGTGGTGACTACACTAAAGCCGTTTACGCAAAATTGCGTGATGCTGGTTGGAAGGGCTATTGGATTGACGCAGCGTCGGCACTGCGCATGGCTGATGATGCGATTATTGTCCTTGACCCTGTTAACGGTAACGAAATTAAGCATGGCATAGAACAAGGTGTGCGCACTTTTGTTGGAGGCAATTGCACGGTTTCACTTATGCTTATGGCGCTAGGTGGCTTATTTGAAAAAGACTTGGTTGAATGGGCGTCACCCATGACCTACCAAGCGGCTTCTGGCTCAGGTGCTAAGCATATGCGTGAACTCATCAGCCAAATGGGTGCCATTCACTCGGCTGTAAAAGATAAAGTCGATGACCCTGCCACGGCGATATTGGATATAGACCAGCAAGTTGCCGAATTTATTCGCAGCGACGACTACCCAAGCGATCAGTTTGGCGTTCCTTTAGCCGGCAGTCTTATTCCGTATATTGATACCCAGTTACCTTCTGGGCAAAGTCGCGAGGAATGGAAGGCACAGGCGGAAGCAAACAAAATTTTAGGCGTAACTGAGAGCCCCGTACCTATCGACGGTATTTGTGTGCGCGTAGGCGCCATGCGTTGTCATAGTCAGGCCATTACCTTGAAATTAAAGCAAGACCTTTCGGTTGAAGAAATTGAAACCTTACTTGCTGAACACAACGAATGGGTGAAAGTCATACCTAACGATAGAAATGCCACCATGGAAGAGCTAACGCCAGCGAAAGTCACGGGGACCTTGTCCATTCCCGTAGGGCGTATTCGTAAATTAACGATGGGCCCGGAATACATTTCTGCCTTTACCGTTGGCGATCAGCTGTTATGGGGTGCTGCCGAGCCTCTTCGCCGGATGCTACGCATTATACTTGGTAAATAGTTGTTCTTGTAAAGGCTCCAGTTGGAGCCTTTTTCATGTTTTCGCGTGCGGTAAATAGCGTATATAGATAAGGATGTTTCCCAAACATGGAGCCCAACTACGAAAAATATAGCCTTGATGAACTGTACGATGCCCTATCACACATAGATAAAGCCGCCTATCCTGAGCGCGAGAAACGGATTCAAGACAATATTAAAAAGCGACAGCAAAGCGCATATTCGCAGCAGTTACACACCTCTATTGAACCACACGTTATCACCCCCTCCCCCTATCAAGATGAGAAGCAAGCGTCAAACTGGATTGCCAAATATTGGAAGGGACAGTTTTCGTTACCGATAAGCTATTGGCTGGTGGGTATTGCTATTAACCTTTTCATTTTAGCCTTTGGCGCATTGGTAGAAAATAGAATAGAACACGCAAACAGCCGGTTAAGCTTGGGTGTATTTATGCTATCACTTTACGCCGTGATACTGCCGTTAATCACGTGGCAAACCGTGGGCATTTATCGCTCAGCTAACAGGCATCCATACCGCGGCGGCTCTATGTTGTGGGCGAATGTCGCCAAAGCCATAATCATCATCAGCACTATTGGTTATATCATCAATATATCGACAACGGGTATCCCCGTTCTCAAAGAGTCATATTCCCTCATCACCCAACATCAAGAATACCCAGAACTTCATTTCAGGTTACTTAATAATGAAACTGAGCTTGAGTTATACGGGGGCATTGAGGTAGGCAGTGAAAAGCAACTTGAAGCACAATTAGATGCCCACCCTAATATTAAGCTTCTGCACTTGCACAGCATTGGGGGGCGTATGCTAGGTGCAATAAGGCTTGCGGGTATTGTTAAACAACGAAAACTTGATACCTACGTTAAAGAACGCTGTGCATCCGCCTGTACCGTAGTTTACTTAGCAGGTGTGAACCGCCTCATTGGCGAAAATGGCGAGTTGGCCTTTCACGCTGCTGGTATAGGTGGCACTTCTACCCACAACAACGAAGCCCTTAGCAGTTCGCTTAAAACACAATATATTAATGCTGGCGTACCCAAATGGTTTTTAGAAAAAGTGTTGGCAACACCGAATGAAGATTTATGGATCCCTGACCATAACGACTTACGTAAAGCGAAAATCATTACCCAAGTTGTGAACAGTGCAGAGTATGGATTTAGTGGCTTTGGCAGCGACGAAAACATTACAGAAGAAGCGATAGAGCAAGGGCTGCTTACCCACAACTACATGAAAGCCATGAAAAAATTTGACTCTGAGACTTACGAAAAAGTCATTGCTATTAATAGGCAAGTAATGAGAGAAGGCGGCACAATGAATAGGGTGTCTGTTGCCATTAATCAACTTCTACAAACGCGCATTAATCATTACCTTGCTCACGCAAGTGACGAAGCGGTATTGTACTACTGGCAGACTATCATTGCACAAATGGTAGCCTTACGTACTCACTCCCCTCTTGCCTGTGCCTCGTTTGCCTTTCCCAGCGACATTCCATTGCAACATCATTATGGAAACGAAGGCACCCTACCTTCGGCGCTTATAGAACAAGAACTCGACGCAATGGCTGATTTAATAGGGAGCTTTTCTCCTAAACCTGCGCTTTTAAGTGATGAAGACAAACAAAATTACATTAACCGGGTGGTGAAAAATATGAAGCAAGAAAATGCAGACTATTTCGAGGTTATTCAAGCGCCTGCTGATTATTTGTCAGATCCTGAAATATTGTGCTTAGCGTCGATTTCATTAAACAAGCATTTTGTGGCGTTTAAGCCAGAAGTGAGCGGCGCTCTGCTAAGAACCATTAATACGCTCTAGGTTAAGTTAACATATTGCGCTATGGTAAGCGCAATGAGTGTATAGGTTATTCGTTATATAAGGCGTATAATCAAGCGTAAGCAAAAACATTGCTGGCGTACGAACACAGAAACACTCGTGTTATTAAACTTTTCATATGGCCTAGTGAGACATCAACGTTAACTTAACGCTTTATATAATAAGAATCATGAGCGCATGACTATGTATCGGGTTTTACTATTTACACTGACAATATCATTCTATTTTTGTGCACTACCTATCCAGGCTAACGCCTCAGATAAAACCAATGTACACGCTGAACTCGCGCAATTTGAGGCTCGATTATCGAATGAGCGCCCAATGCCCATTGGGGAAATTACCGAAACCCTCGAGGCAAAGCTAAATGCCAGTGATTATTCTCTAGAGGAAAAACGCCACCTCGGAGCACTGTATACCGCATTAAAATTACGTTTACATCACACCCCTTCAAAACCCATTTATGATTTACTTTCCCGCCTAGCGGATAACTCCCCCCCGGGCATGAAAATTAAACTCGGTTTGGCTCGAATAGATGGGATTAATGCCAAATACGACAGTGCTTATACCTACTTTGGGGAATTAATTAACGCCGATTTTAATGACAAAGAAACCAAAGCGTACGCCCTTGCTTATCTCATTTTAACTTACAATGAGGCACAAGTTTTTGCCTCCAGCGCGGAGTTGCTTAATACCTTAGAAGAGCTAAGTCGAGAACTTGCCTCGCCAAAACTTACCGCGCTTTATTATTATATGCTGGCTGATTACAACCATTCTATTCAATCTTATGACATTGCCTATAACTACTACAAAAAATCGCTAGCACTTGCGCAAGAGCATCACTTTTGGGTGTTGATCAGCGATAATTTGTACGTTATTGGCATTCTTTTTAGAAACCAAGGCCAGTACGAAAAAGCCATTAGTTACTTTGAAAAAACCATCGAAAACGATAAGAACATAGACATGAGTTACTCAGAGTACCTCGCTTTGTACGGCATGGCGTCTACCTACTTTAGAACCGACGATATCGACAAAGCACTCGCCATGGCAGATAAAGTGACCTCCCACCCACTAACGGCCTCATTTTACGACAGCGAGATATACCGACTTAAAGCAAAGGCATTATTGAAAGTAGACCGATTAAAAGAAGCCAGAGAAGCCCTTGATATGTCTCGGGCTATGTACAACGATTATCGCACCGATGAGAAAACAACATGGCGTGCCGATTTAGAAAAGTTAGCCGCTGAAATCACCGCTAAAGAAGGTGATTTTCAAACGGCTTATTATGAATACATTCAGTTTCACAACGACTACGTTGAAGCCAAAAAGTATGAAGAGCTAGAATTACTGGAAAGTGCCGATTTAATTAACCAAATTGCGCAGCAAAAAGAACGCGCACTGCAATTGGAAGCTCAAAACCAAGCCTACTTGTCGATGCTTGAAGCCAAAGAAGCCGCACAGCAAACCCAAAAGCTCTATACCCGCTGGCTCATTGTTTTCGTGGTATTAACCCTGCTGACGTTAGCGACCATATTGGTGCTTTTCAAAAAAGCCAAACAAAGCAATGCACTCACCGCATTAGCCAAAGAAAAGGCAGAGCTTCATAATCGCTTAAAAACCGAATTCATTTCAAACATAAGCCATGAAATTCGTACCCCGTTAAATGCCATCATTGGGTTTGGTCAGGTCTTAACCGAAAAACTTCAAGATAAAGACACAAAAAAACTCACCAACCAAATTGTTAATTCATCTGAGATGCTGCTTCAATTGATTAACGATTTGCTCGATTTTTCAAAAATTGAAGCGGGCAAATTGGCATTAGATTACGGCCCCTATAACCTACGGCATAGCTTGAAAAAACTCGCTGACATTTTTCATGCTCAGGCTGCGAACAAAGGGTTAGCGATTGTTTTCAATATTGACAAAGCGTTACCTAAACAACTGATTTACGATGAACTACGCGTTAAACAGGTGCTTGCTAATTTAATTAGCAACGCAATAAAGTTTTCAACCCAGGGCCATATTGAAATTGGCGTACACGTTATTAGGTTAACTGAGCAAGACTGCACGTTGGAAATTTGGGTTAAGGATCAGGGTATAGGCATTAGCGAAACACAAAAGGAAAACCTGTTTCAGCCGTTTATACAAGCAGAAAGCTCTACCGCCAGAAAATATGGCGGTTCAGGGCTAGGACTGAATATAAGCAACAAACTGTTGCAACTCATGAACTCACAAATAGCCGTTGAAAGTGATATTGGAAAGGGCTCGCGCTTCTCTTTCACTCTTACCTTACTTACAGCGAATCAACACACACCTTTACCTGTGGATAAGCCAGCTCCTGTTCTCGAATTCTCGAAAACCCACGTATTATTAGCTGAAGATAACGATATTAACGTTGAAGTTATCCAGGCTATGTTAGCGGCAACCAACTTACAAATAACCCGTGTAAAAGACGGCAACCAAGCTATTCATGCCTTCGCCGACAAGGGGTTTGACATTATTTTGATGGATATTCAAATGCCCGAAATGGATGGTTACGAGGCTACACGGGTTTTACGACAACAAATGGGCGTTACGCACCCGATAGTGGCGTTAACCGCCAATGCCATGCAACAAGACATAGACGCGTGTTTTAGTGCAGGTATGGATGCCCACATAAGCAAACCTATCCAAAAAGAAAATTTAATGACCGTACTACAGCGCTTTTTGCAATAACCACAGCCCGTGTATGTGAGCATTTCCCTCTCTATTTTACACTTTGTAACAAACCTCTATGCGGCTATAGACCAAAGTGCAACATTGCAACTAGGCATCTTTATTCCTCGCTGTTATATTGAACAATAGGGACAATCTAATAAAGACAACAATGACGACATCTTCGCTATTAAAATTTTCAACCTTACTGATAGGCGCAAGCTTACTCGGTGCTTGCACAAAACCTGAACAACCATCCGCGAACAACTCTACAGAAGAGTCTGCACAAGAATTTATTCTAAATTATGAAAAGATTACCCTTGATAACGGGTTAGAAGTGGTTTTGCACCAAGACAAATCAGACCCGGTAACGGCCGTGGCGCTCACGTTTCATGTTGGTTCTGCTCGGGAAATAGAAGGGCGCACAGGCTTTGCGCATTTATTCGAACATTTGCTGTTTTTAGAATCAGAAAACTTGGGTAAAGGTGGCTTAGATAAAATGAGCTCACGCATTGGCGGTTCTGGCGCTAACGGCTCTACGAGTAGAGACCGTACCAACTACTTCCAAACCGTGCCAAACGACGCGTTAGAAAAAATGATTTGGGCTGAAGCAGACAAGCTCGGCTTTTTCATCAATACCGTGACAGACGCTGTTTTATCGAAAGAAAAGCAAGTGGTCAAAAATGAAAAACGCCAAAGTTATGACAACCGCCCTTATGGCCATGCAAATTATGTTGTTGATAAAAACTTGTACCCGGAGGATCACCCCTATAACTGGCAAGTCATAGGCTCGTTAGAAGACTTACAAAATGCCACACTTCAAGATGTGAAAGACTTTTATAAAAAGTGGTATGTGCCGAACAATGCGACCTTAGTTATCGCAGGCGACTTTGACGCAGAACAAGCGAAAGCCTGGGTACATAAGTATTTTGATGAGATTCCCCGCGGTGAGGAAATCAAGCCACTTGTCGACAAGCCCGCGGCGCTTACCGACAGCAAGCTTCGTATGTACGAGGACAACTTCGCGCAACTGCCTGAATTACGAATGGTTTGGCCAGGCGTCGACCTTTTTCATCATGACGCCTATGCGTTGGATGTTCTTAGCCAGTATCTTTCTGAGGGTAAAGTAGCGCCATTAAACAAAATATTAATAGATGATAAAGCCCTTACCTCCAATGTTTCCATGTACAGCAGTAACTCTGAAATTGCCGGCGAAATTTCCATTATTACGCGCGCCTATCCAGGTACTGATCTTGATGACGTAAAGCTGGCCATTGAAGAGGCATTCACTGAATTTGAAGAAAACGGCATCAGTGATGAAGACTTAGCCCGTATCAAAGCCAGTATAGAAGCTTCGTTTTACAATCGCTTATCTAGCGTGTTAGGAAAGGCCTTTCACTTAGCACAGTATAATATCTTTGCAGACGACCCAGGCTACGTGAACGAAGAAATTAAGAAGTTTCTTGCAGTGAGCAAAGACGACGTTATGCGTGTTTACCGCCAGTATATTAAAGACAAGGCATTTGTCTCTACTAGCTTTGTTCCTAAAGGACAGGGTGAACTTGCTTTAGAGGGGGCTTCGCCGGCGAACGTGGTAGAAGAAGCGATTGTTGCAAATGCAGAGGGGGAAACCTTTGAACTGCCCGCAGACACAGAGTATGTCAAAACCCCGTCAAGTTTTGACCGCAGTATAGAGCCAGCGTATGGTGAAACGCCCACCCCACCGGTTCCTGAAGTATGGCACACCGAGTTAAGTAACGGGTTAACCTTGTATGGCATTGAAAATGACGAACTGCCACTGGTAGAATTTACGCTGCAGATTGACGGTGGCTTAAGTGCGGAAAGCATGGAGACCGCCGGTGTGGCTAACTTGCTTGCCATGGTGCTAGAAAAAGGTACTGCGACAAAAACCCCTGAAGAGTTAGAAAGCGCACTGGCTATGTTGGGCGCGAGTATTGATATTTCAGCCAATCGTGAATCTATTGTGGTTTACGGCAATACCTTGTCTAAAAACTACCAATCTACGCTTGCACTCGTCAAAGAAATGTTGCTTTCCCCTAGATGGGACGAAAAAGAGTTTACGCTGGCAAAGCAAAGCACGCTAAGCACCATAGCCCAACAAAAAGCTAACCCTAACAATATAGCGGATAACGCATTTGCAGCCTTGCTCTATGGTGAAGATCATATCTTCTCTTTGAACCCAATGGGTAATGAAAGCACGTTATCGAACATTACCATGGACGACCTTAAAGCCTATTACGCTAAATATATTGCCCCAAACCTTACCCACGTCCATGTTGTGGGCGCAGTATCTTCAGAAACGGTGATAGAGACAATGAAAGGTTGGGTGGAAGGCTGGCCTAAGAAAGCCGTAAGCCTACCTGAGCTTAAGGTCGCTAATACCCCTGAAACATCCAAAGTGTACTTTTATGATGTGCCTGGCGCGAAACAATCGGTGCTGCGTTTTGGCTACCTCGCCATGGCCGAAACCGACGAAGACTTCTACCCTGCCACAGTAATGAACTACAAATTGGGAGGCGGTGGTTTTGCGTCACGTTTGACCCAGTCGTTACGCGAAGGTAAAGGTTACACTTACGGTATTCGCTCGGCGTTTAGTGGTTCGGATATCCCTGGCCCCTTTATCATTGGAAGTGGCGTACGCACCAACGTCACCTTCGAGTCTGCGGCCCTAGTAAAAGACATTTTGACGCTCTACCCTGACACCTTCAGTGAAGAAGATTTAGTCAATACGAAAAGTTTCTTCCTGAAAAGTGCAGCCAGACAGTTTGAAACTGCCAATGCGAAGTTGTCACTACTACAGAAAATGAGCCGCTATGGTTGGCAGGCAGATATTGTTCAAACCCGCCAAAATATTGTACAAGACATAACTATAGAAGACATTCAGCAGTTAGCGACCACTTACGCAAACCCTGACAAGATGATTTGGTTAGTGGTTGGCGATGCTAAAACACAGCTTCCCAGGCTAGCAGAACTGGGCTTCGGCGAGCCTATTCTCTTGAATGCAGATAACGCTAGCATGTCGTCCTCAAAAGAATAGAAACCCTTCTGACAAACAGCGGAAAGTCCACTTTCCGCTGTTTGCATTTCCCTATCACACCGATTCATTCTTTCAATTTTTCCCACTATTCACTGCTCTATATACTTGTCGTATTCACATTAACGTTTGACGAGGCAAAATTCGTGCAGTTAACATCTACGTCTACAAGGCAGTTTTCAACACAGATAGCCGCCAATGAAAATACAGTCAAAACCGCGCTCATTGCAGAAGGGGGTGGTCAGCGCGGTATTTTCACAGCAGGCGTATTAGATGCATGGTTGTCTCATCAATACGACCCTTTTGACATACTTATAGGTACATCGGCCGGTTCTCAAAACCTAACCAGCTTTTTGTCACGTCAGAAAGGCTACGCTAAACGCCTTATTCGCGGCTTGTCTCGCCACAAGCGCTTTTTCCACGTGGGAAGAAGCCTACTAGGCAGACACATTGTTGACTTAGATTGGTACTTCGACAAAACCAAAGAAGCTAACCGACGGTTAGATTTTGCCACTGCTGAAGACAATGCCAAACAAAGAGAAGTACTGTTTACCGCAACCAATGCGCGTAATCGAAAAGCCTACTATTTCAACCCACTAGCCAAGGCAAACCATTGGTTAGAGGTGATAAAGGCCTCCAGTGCCCTTCCCTATTTATATAAGCAAGGTGTGCCCCTAGTGACCGAAGGGTGTTCAGACACGCAAAAACCGAATACTGACTTTTATTTAGACGGTGGATTAGCGGCGCCATTGCCGGTGACTGAAGCGTACAAGCGCGGCGCGCGCAAGATTGTCGTTATACGTACGGTGGATGAGAAATTTCAAGCGCAATCAGCATGGTTAGCAAAAGTGAGCGCCCTAGTGTGCGTCTCTGGCCACTGCCCTAAAACCATCGATTTTTTACTGCAGCATGAGCAGGCATACCAACGAGAATTGGCGTTCTTGGCTAACCCACCCAAAGACGTGGAGATCGTTCAAATTTTCGCGCCAGAAAAGTTGCAAAGCAAACTACTTGGCAGCACCGATGGCGATTTACGCTTCGATTACAATTTAGGCGTCAAAGCAGGATTAAGCTACCTTAATCAGTATACAAAACCGCTATCTCAAAAGCGCACTGCGTCGTCTACGGATGAATTAACCGCCATGGTGAGTAGCAGGGCCACGGCGCGCGCCCAGCAGCAGAACGACCAAGCGCTAGCACAGTAGCCAATAGATGAAGTGACGCTGACAGTAGCGGATTTAGGTTCATTTAACAGCCAATTTTTTATGACTGTCCAATTTCTTGGTTAAACCAGTCGAGTAAACAGGCATATTGTGCGCGAGCTGCAGAAAAGTCGTGGTGGGACGATAAAGGGGTAGGAATAGCCACACACGCCACTCCGGCCCCTACCGCTGACGCTACACCAAAACCGGTATCTTCAACGGCCACAGCCTCGTTTGCGCTAAGCTCCATGAGGCGAAGCGCCTTAAGGTAGCAATCTGGCGCCGGCTTTCCTGTCGCTACATCATCCGAAGATACAACGCATTCTACCCACTTTGATAGCCCGTAGTCTTTGAGCGTGCGCTCTACTGAAGCCCTAGCCCCGCCGGTAACGATAGCGACCCGTATGCCTTGCTGATAACACTGCCACAGCACCTCTTTTGCGCCGGGCATAAGTGGGAACACTTGTGTGCTTAAATAATCTAAAGTCAGGGCTCTACGACCTTCAAACAGCGCTTGTGGCGTAAGGGGTAGATTGAATGCTTTGATAATGTCAGGGGCATTTTCACGCACCGATACACCAGCCATTTGTTCATTGTAATAATCGCTGGTTATGCTGACGCCGTAGTGTGATAAAAAGCGTTGCCACAAATCAAAATGGATGGCTTCAGAATTAATTAACGTCCCATCATGGTCGAACAACACGGCCTTCATAAAAATTGCCCTTATTTAGCGATAACATTAAGAGTTCATAAGTGAATTTTGTCCACAGAGTAGCATTTTTCTAGTATAAATATTAAACCAGAAGCGCTATTCTAATCTCAGTATGTGGGCCGCAAATTCAATTCCGGTGTCCACCGATGCAAGCACGCTTTTTATGGACGAGACAGTGGGTAACAGGAACAACCAATGCCAATAAAAAAATGGGCCGCTCAATACGGTATCGCCTTTCCAATTATTTTCGTTTTATTGGCTGGAGTTCAGTACTTAAAAGGCCAAACTCTCGGTTACTCTGTGGAATTCGGTGTCATTTGGACAGTCATTTCACTCTCCATTTTTGCCGCACGCCGTGCATATAATTTTCGCAAAAACATTGCCTGCCAAGTATGTAACGATATTCCCAACCAAAACGAAAACCAACCCTAATCGAAGGGATGGGACTTTGTACATCCCCCTAAAAACAAGGACACTTATGATGAGAATTCGAGTTTTAGCATTGCTGTTGCTGAGTTTTAGTCACTCCTCATTCGCTTTTGAGGATGAAATAGAAACGTTTTTTTCGCTGTATGAAGCAGGGAAATTTAATGAAACCGTAGACGCCATTTATTCCACCAACAAGTGGATGGACCAAAAGTCTGATGATATACACAATGTAAAAATACAACTTCAGAATTTAAATAGCTTAGTGGGTGATTACCACGGCAAAGTTAAGTTAGGCGAGCACGAGGTGGCCGACAGGCTAGTATATGTAAGCTATATGGTGCTTTATGAACGACAACCAGTGAGACTAGAGTTTATGTTCTATCGCCCCGTGAATGACTGGATCATTTATTCGTTCTCATTCGATGACGAAATAGACGGCGAACTTGTCACTGCGGGAAGAGAGAAGATTGTAGGCTTTTAAAAATAAGCCAAATGACTTCTCCACCACGTAAAAAAGGGGTCAGAGTACATTTCTAAACGCACCAACGTTTAATCGAAAAAGTACTCTGACCCCATTATTTTTGCCCCGGTTATCGCTAAACAATTACGTGTATGGATTTTCGTCCATTGCGACGGCAACACAAAACAATCGTAAATCCAACTCTAGTTGATGGTAATTAGGCTCCATGTAGCAGCAAAGTTGGTAAAACGCTTTGTTGTGGTCCTTTTCTTTAAAATGCGCCAGTTCATGTACCACAAGCGCTTTTAATAATGGCTCTGGGGCGTGAAGTAAATCGCTGTTAATGGCTAAATCGTGCTTACGAGTTTTGCCATGCATACGATAGGTATGCGTACCCAACGCGTTGGTTATCATATCCCCCTGCTTTTTAAATGCAGCGCGCCCAAACGGGGGCGCATTCTTTAAATACTGTTTTTTCAAGTCGGTGGCGTAACGATAAAGCAGCTTATCAGTCGTCACATTATGCGCATTCGGGTATTTTTTAACGAGGTAATTATTTAGCTTTTTATCCGCAATAAGCTGAAGCGCTTGTTCAACAAGGTTCGAAGGGTAACCATTAAAATACCGCGCATATTCATTCACTTTCTATTCTCCTTTATAAAGAGAATTATAATGTAATTAAGAAAAACAAGCAGCGAAACCTTTTCATTTAATGGGGTCAGAGTACATTTTGAGGCCATTGAATTAAAGGGGTCAGAGTACATTTTAAGACCTTTCGCCTTTTATCCGTAAAAGTACTCTGACCCCATTTTTTTATGCCTTACTTGGTGTTAGCAGACAGCGTCAGCCCACTGGCCAATGCTTGAATATAAAAAATAGTTAATCTCCTTGTGAATTTGCTCGTACAAATTATTTTAATTGGCATGTCAAGGAGAACATCATGTCTTCAACTTCAAAAGTGTTATCGGAACTATGTCATTTAGATTTTGATGCCTTAGCGGCCTATGAGGCCTCGCTCGAGCGAATTGAGGATCCTACTTTGAAGGAAACCATCGCTACATTTAGAGACGATCACAAGTCTCACATCGACGCGCTTAACAATATATTGACGCAACGGGGTGAAGACAAGGTAACTGACGCAGATTTTAAGAAAGTACAGACTAAAGGGAAAGTTGTCATTGCAGGCCTTATTAACGACAAAGCTGTCTTAAAAGCCATGGTAGTTAATGAAGAGGTAACGACAAAAGCCTATGAAAAGGCATTAGATCACGAAGACTTCTCTGTTGCAGAACGCGTCATAATCGAAAGACACTGGGCTGATGAGAAGCGCCATAAGCAATGGTTTTCTGATGCAGCAGAGCGACAATAGCAATAGTGTTAACTGGGACTGCCTCTGTTTCCATGCAATATAGTCGTAGTTCGACAATGCAAATCAGAAAAAAGGGCGATATTCATCGCCCTTTTTTAATTCTCGTTTATCAACTAGAGTCGTAGGCTAAGGGAGGTGTTTGCCCCCTGTAACCCCTAAGATTTCTGCAGTGACATAACTAGATTCTTGTGAAGCCAAATACACGTATGCAGGCGCGAGTTCTGCAGGCTGCCCAACGCGACCTATTGGCGTGTTTTCACCGAAATTGGGGAGTTTGCCTGGCGCTTGTCCACCGCTTTGCTGAATGGGTGTCCATATGGGACCTGGCGCAACGCCATTAACCCTAATGCCCTTTTCAATCAGCATTTTCGCGCAGGATTTCGTGAATGAGGTAATGGCCCCTTTGGTTGAAGCGTAGTCTAGTAAGCCTGGGGATGGTTGATAGCTTTGAATCGACGTGGAATTGATGATACTGCCACCGGGAGGCATATATTTCGCAGCAGCTTTAGTGATCCAAAACATAGCAAATACATTGGTTTCGAATGTGGTTCTAAACTGCTCTGTGGTTAAGTTTTCGATATCTTCCACAAACTGTTGTTTACCGGCATTGTTCACAACAATATCTAACCCACCTAAGAAGCCCTTCGCTTCATCAACCAGAGAAACACAAAAGTCTTCTTCTTTGATATCGCCGGCGATACCTTTCGCGCTAACACCCGCTTCTTTCAATATTTCTAACGTCGACTCCCCGTCCACTTTTTCAGAAGGAAGATAATTAATCACGACATCTGCGCCTTCTCGTGCAAAGGCTATAGCCACTGCACGTCCAATGCCTGAGTCGCCGCCAGTTATCAGCGCTTTGCGTCCTTTCAGTCGCTCACTCCCACGATATGTGGTTTCTCCGTGATCTGCCGATGGGTCTAATTTTTTATCCAAAGCGGGATCAGGTTGGTCACTGTTATAGTGGGTATGGTCGCTATCGTACTGAGTACGTGGATCGGTCATCGTGTATTGGTCTTGCTTCGACATAATTGCTCCTCCTTAATGAAATACACGTCATCATTTGTATCACTCACCTTCTCAGCCTGCATGACTCATGCCGGAGGGTAGAAAAGAACAACCGTCTAACTAGGCACACTATAAATGGCAAGATATTGTAATTAGCTGTTGAAAAATAAAGAAAAGTAAGAAAGGAGATGGATAGATTTACGTTTAAAATCTAGCAGCATAGAACCCAATATTTCTGTGCTCAGTAAAACCTACTTATTATGGAAATAATATACACGGACAACGTGTGTAGCAATGAAGGCGGAGCACGAAAAAGTAATCGCCAAATGACATATAGTGAGTATTGTAGATGACAGAGAAGTATGGCAAATAAGTGGGATCCAGTAGTATTTGGCGGGAATAAGTGGGAAGCCTTACTGTGTAAGGGGTTGAGCAACTTTAGGAGTGCCAGAAAATTTAGGGCCAGCACGGAGTAGTTTGGCGGATTTTAGGAAAAGTCTAAAAATGAAGGAACAATTTGGCAACTGACAATGCACATGCTCCTGGTAAATCCTCATAATGACGCAATGTCAGTTTAAATAAGGCTTGTAAGCCACCTTAGAGAATTCAAATCAGCATAGATTCGCAAAACTTATTTCGCACTTAAGTAGTTGTAAGTGCGATCCTAAATAAGGGCGTTTTTGTGTATAAGTGCGATCCTAATAAGGGCTTTAAAAGGAATTTAAAAGAAGTTTGAGGCGCTCACCACTTTACCGACAATATCAAGATGCTCTCGATCATCGTCGCCGAGCTCTAATGATAAGTGTTCGTCACATTCAGCTTTTAATATTAAGCGGCCCACAAGCGTTTTGTGAACCTTTCTACATGTAAAGCTTTCTTCAAAACGAAAGCAATAAATATTACCAGGTGTAAGGGCTTTGTCTTTTTCATCAACCTGGCAATGCGCGCCCATTTGAATGTAGGGTTCCATGGCATTGTCTTCAACAACTATCTGTTGTTGATCAGCAGCTGCTGACGTATTCGTCATCAATGCGATTGCTTCCTCTATTTCCTCTGGACTTGCTACGCTTTTTAGAACAATCCTGGTACGTGCATCGAACAGTTCACGTAGGTCGAACTCCGTCTCTTTAGACAATAAATAAAGGTAATCAATATCAGGAAGTCTGTCTTTCTCGTAAGACTTCACCGTATTTTCGTGCCAATGATCATGTCGCCTCGCGAACTCCTTTCTGCTCATAGTTTCTTCACGAACTCTTTTTATCAAAGCGCAAAAATCATTTACGGTCATAAAAAACCCAACTTTTTATATTTAAATTTCAAAGACATAAAGAATATGAGACACATTAGTGTCTTTTTAAGCTTTACGAGAGACATTTTTGTAGCTTATGCTTTAAAAAAAGCAACACTAAATGGATCTAAAAATGTACCAAAAAGACTGGCACCCAGCAGACATCGTCGCTGCATTACGTAAAAAAGAGCTCACTTTAAAAGAGCTCTCTATCCAAAATGGCTTAGCTGCTCGGGCTTGCGATACAGCAATGCACAGACCCTATGCAAAACCCGAAACCGTTATTGCTAAGGCTCTTGGGGTACATCCAAAAGAGATTTGGCCTTCTCGTTATCACGCTAATGGTACACGTCGCAGGTTTCTACACAGCAAGATTGTAGCAAAGCAGGCGGTAAAAGAAACTCGTGGCGCAAAAAGCGCTTGAGACACTTTTATATCTCACCATCTTCCGAGAACCTATTATGAAACTATTTACTGCCAAGGAAATTGCTCAAGCACTTAACATCACCAAACGGAATGTTAGCTTGCGAGCCAAGAGCGAGAACTGGCCCTTCGAGTTGCTTGCGGGTCTAGGTGGCAAAGTGCCACATTATCTTATTGACGGCCTTCCGTCTGATGTTGCTAATGCGGTTGAAAATGTCTTCAATCCAAACTCTCTTGCTGCGAAAGCAAAAAATAAGAAAGAATTGGAAAGCGCAATTGAAGACGTTGAAAAAAGCACGGTTCAAGACGCCAGAAAGCACGGATTATTAGAAGCTTCGTTCCAAAATGAAAATGCCAAACGCGCCAGTACATGCCTTTTTATTCTAAAACTAGCTCAAGAGTTTGCCTATAAAAATAGCAGTAAGGTTGCAGCCTGGAATGCCTTTATTGATCTTTACAATAATCGCGAATTAGACATCAACGAAATACACTATCGATTCAAGCCCCGCCTAAGCTACAGAACACTACTTCGTTGGGAAAAAAGCTACGAGAAAAGCGGTTTTCAAGGGCTTATTACAGGCTATGGCAAGACCAAAGGCAAAAGCATAATCGACAGTACGTCAGACTTAAAACGCTACTCTGTCGCACTAATCCACCAATTTCCACATATTAAAGGGCAGCGGTTGGCTGAGCTTTTAAAAATGGAGTTTGGTGGAAAATACCCAACGCCCTCACCTTCCTCGTGCCGCGATTGGCTGCGCAAGTGGAAAGATGAAAACAAAACCACTTTCCTATCTCTTATGGATGCCAGTGGCTGGCAAAACAAACACATGGCGGCGTTCGGCAGTCGTAGTGCGGGTGTCGAACGCATCAACCAG
>Ga0208316_1000286_pt1 | contig 49798 bp, 37 predicted proteins | sample MalvireepMed_231_FD_184240 | JGI IMG/M metagenome (GOLD analysis project Ga0208316, IMG submission 184240) | Marine viral communities from the Global Malaspina Expedition - Malaspina viral metaG DeepMed_231 (SPAdes) (version 2) | ecosystem: Environmental > Aquatic > Marine > Oceanic | place... | reverse complement strand
GCCTTCGCCGGAGCCGTCGGCCTGATCCAGATCGCCGGCGGCCTGTCCGGCGCCCAGGTGCAGGAGGCCTATGCCGGAACCATGGGAACCGGGCGCATCGCGCTGACCGACGGCGGCCAGCTGATCGCGGATCAGGCCTGGCTGGGCTATTTCGGCGACGGAACCCTGACGGTGCGCGACGGCGCGGCGGCCGGGTTCGGCGTGCTGACGGCGGGCCTTTATGGACGGTCCACCATCGAAATCACCGGCGGAGGCAGGATTGACGCGGCCTTCTTCGAAGGCGCCCAGAGCGGGGCGGCCAGTACGGATGTGACGGTGTCGGGCGCGGGCTCGATGCTGTCGGTGGACAACAGTCTGGTGCTGGCGCGGGAAGGGCGCGGCGCCCTGACCGTTCTGGACGGCGGCAATGTGATCACCAGCCAGCTGTTCATGGCCGGGGGCGAAGAGTCCGTCGCCGAGGTGACCGTGTCGGGCGCCGGATCGCAGCTGGTCAGCATCTTCGACGTGGGCGTCGGGGTCGAGAACGGCGGTCGGGGCGTGCTCACCGTCGAGGACGGCGGCGTGGTCCAGGCGGGCGGTCTGGGCGTCGGCTTCGGCGCCGGAACGACCGGCGAGGTGGTGGTTCGCGGCGTGGAGTCGCGCCTCGCCGCCATGGAGGCGGCCATCGGGTACGAGGGCGCCGGCTCCCTGCTGCTGACCGAAGGCGGCGCCCTGACCGTGATGGATGGGTCGGGCGCGCTTTACCTGGGTCTGGAAGCCGGCGCTTCCGGCGTTCTGGCCATCGGCGCCCTCGAAGGCGAAGCCGCGGCGCAGGCGGGCTACCTGTCGGCAGACGGCGTGGTGTTCGGCGCCGGAAACGGGTCTCTGGTCTTCAATCACACCAACACCGCCTACATTTTCGCGCCCGGAATGTCGGGTGTCGGCGACGTCCGGCATCTGGCAGGCGAGACCTGGCTCACGGGCGACAATACCGGTTTCGCCGGACAGACCACCGTCGAGGGCGGCGAGCTGACCGTCCTGACCAATCTGGGCGGCGGTGTGCTGGTTTCCGGCGGACGTCTTAACGGAGCGGGCGTCATCCTCGGCGACGTCTCGGTGACCACGGGCGTTCTGGAGGGGGAGTCCGGCCAGACCCTCACCATGGGATCGCTCTTCCTGGGATCGGTCGCGCGCACGAATGTGACGCTGCGGGGGCCGGACGCCGTCCACGACCCCGATCAGGTCCTGTTCGACGTGGCTGGCGACCTGACCCTGGACGGGGTGCTGAACGTCACCGACGGCGATGATTTCGGCGTGGGCGTCTACCGGCTGTTCAACTACGGCGGCGCCCTGACAAACAACGGCATGACCATCGACATGGCGCCGACCGGCTACACGGCTGACGATCTGGCGATCCAGACGGCCCTGGCCGGTCAGGTCAATCTGGCGGTCAGTCTGAACGAGCTGCGGTTCTGGGACGGCGACCCGGAGAACGCCGGCAACGGCGCCATTGACGGCGGTGACGGAGTCTGGAGCCTTTCCGGCGGCAACTGGACCGACGTGGACGGCGTCCAGAACGGCCAGAACCGGCCCGTGCCCAGCCTGGCGGTGTTCATGGGCCCGGGGGGCGTGGTGACCGTGGACAACAGCGACGGCGACGTCTCCGCCACCGGCCTGCAGTTCGCGTCGGACGGCTATGTGCTGACGGGCGAGGGTCTGCGTCTGACGGCGGCGGACGGGGGGGATCCGGTCATTCGTGTGGGCGACGGCACGGCGTCCGGCGCTGACGTCTCGGCTCTTGTCGACCTGGATCTCACCACCTTCGGCGTCCTGACCAAGACCGATCTTGGGTCGGTGATTCTCACCGGAGACAACCTGCTGGACGGCCTGCGGGTGCGTCACGGTCAGGTGGTGCTGGCCCGGGGAATGACCGGGTCGGGCGACCTCACGGCGGGCGCCCAGGCGGGCGACGACGGCCGTCTGCTGGTCACCGACGCCGCCCGGCTGAACAGCACCGGCGCGACGCTGGGCCAGACCCTGGAGGCCCGGGGCGAAGTGACAGTCGGCGGCGCCGACGCGGCCTGGACCGTGGACGACGTTCTGTTTGTCGGCGCGGGCGGCGAAGGCCGTCTGACCATCGAGGATCGCGGCTTCGCGGACGTCGGCGCGGCTGTGATCGCCAGCGAGACCAGCGGGTCGGGCACGGCCGTCGTGACCGGCGGCGGTTCGCTCCTGAACGTTCGCTCAGGTCTGTTCGTCGGCGGCCGTGGCGAAGGCGCCCTGACCATCGAGGACGGCGGGCGCGTCCGCGCCCTTTACGGCTCCGTCGGAACCCATGGAGGCGCGGACGGGCTGGCCATCATCTCGGACGCGGGCTCGGTGCTCGAGCTGGACGATTATCTGATCATCGCTGCGGATGATCAGTCCCACGGCCAGGTCGTCCTCGCCAACGGCGGGCGGCTGACCGTCGGCGACGGCGAGGGCGACATCATCCTGGCGGAGGCGGAAGGCGCGCAAGGCGTCCTGGCCATCGGGGCGGACGCATCGTCCGAAGCCGCCGCCGCCGGCATCCTGCAGGCCGGACAGGTGCGCTTCGGCGACGGCGCCGGCGAACTGGTGTTCAACCACACGGAGTCGGACTATGGCTTCGCGGCGGCTCTCACCGGCGCCGGAACCCTCCGCCATCTGGCGGGCGTGACCCGTCTCGGCGGCGATTCCGGCGCCTTCACCGGGACGTCGTCCTTGAGCGGCGGAACCCTGCTTGTGGACGGCGCGCTGGGCGGCGACGTGTCGGTGACCGGCGGATCACTGGGTGGTTCCGGCTCGGTGCTGGGGACAGTGACCATCGCCGACGGCGGGGTGTTGTCGGGTGTTCAGGGCCGGACGCTGGGTCTGGGGACGCTCGTGCTGTCTGAGGGCGCGACGGTGGCGGTGGCGCTGGGCGCGGCGGACGGGTCTGCGGCCCTGTTCGAGGTGGCGGGCGACCTGACCCTGGACGGCGAGCTCGCGGTCACGGACGTGGGCGGCTTCGGCGCCGGGGTCTATCGCCTGTTCGATTACGGCGGGACGCTGACCGATCTGGGCCTCGACATCGCGTCGGCGCCGGACGGCGTCGATCTCGACGATCTGTATGTGCAGACCGCCGTGGATAATCAGGTGAACCTGGTCTCCACCCACGATGTGGAGCTGCGCTTCTGGGACGGGGCGGCGTCCGCCGACGACGGGTCGATCCAGGGCGGAGCGGGGACGTGGAGCCTGACCGGGCGCGGCTGGACCGGAGCCGACGGGGCGGTGAACGGGGTCTATGACAACCCGGCCTTCGCCGTGTTCATGGGAACGGGCGGGACGGTGACCGTGGACAGCGCCGGACTGGGCGTGACGGGCATGCAGTTCGCGGTGGACGGCTATCAGATCACCGGCGACGGGATCGCGCTGACCGAGGCCGGGACGATCGTCCGGGTGGGCGACGGCACGGCGGCCGGGGCGGCCATGACCGCCACCATCGCCTCCGCGCTGACCGGCGCGGGCGGCCTGGTGAAGACCGATCTGGGCACGCTGATCCTGACGGGGACCAACAGCTATGCGGGCGGCACGGTCGTGCGCGCCGGGACCCTGATCGGCGATACGGACTCCCTGGTCGGCGACATCGACAACGACGCGACCCTGGTGTTCGACCAATCCAGCGACGCCGACTTCGGCGGCGACATCTCCGGCGACGGCGAGACCTTCAAGCGCGGCGACGGCGTGCTCAGCCTGCTGGGCGCCAACGCCATGGACTGGGTGGTGGAGACCGGCGGTCTGCTGGCCCAGGCCGGGGCGTTCTCCGGCGATGTGGCCATCGCCTCGGGGGCGAACTTCACCCTCAATGCAAACGAGAACGCGGTCTTTGCCGGGGTGCTGAGCGGGACCGGGACCTTCGCCAAGACCGGCGCGGGCGGGCTGGCCCTGACCGGCGACTCTTCGGACTTCGAGGGGATCACCGAGATCCGCGACGGGCTGCTGCTGGTGAACGGCGCCCTTGGCGGCGAGCTGCGCCTGTTCGACGGGGCCATGCTTGGCGGCTCCGGCGCCCTTGCCGAACTGATGGCCGGGGACGGATCGGTGATCGCGCCGGGGAACTCCATCGGCACGCTCAACATCACCGGCGACGTCACCTTCGATGCGGGCTCGATCTATGAGGTGGAGGTGGATCCGGCGTCGGACGCCTCGGACCGCATCGTCGCAGGGGGAACCGCCACCCTGAACGGCGGGGTGGTGCGTCACATCGGCCTGACCGGCGAGTACCGCCCGGAGTCCACCTACACCATCCTGACCGCTGCGGGCGGGGTGACCGGCGCCTTCGACGCCATCGAGACCGACTTCGCCTTCCTCGACGCCAGCCTGACCTATCAGACCCATGCGGTGCTGATGACGCTGGAGCGCAACGCCGTCCCGTTCCCGGCGGTGGGCGAGACCGGTAACCAGCGGTCGACCGCCGCAGCCATCGAGGCGACCGGGTCGGGCGCGGCCCTGTATGACGCCGTGGTGGGCCTGAACGCCGGCAACGCCCGTCTGGCCTTCGACATGCTCTCGGGCGAGCTGCACGGCTCCATCCGCACGGCCCAGTCCGAGGCCGCGCAGATCCTGGCCGGAACCCTGACCGGCCGCATGGACGCCGCGCGGTCCATGGACACCGGCGCGGCCTTCTGGGCCCAGGCGACGGGCTCGCACGCCCGCCTGTCCTCGGACGGCAACGCCGCCTCCCTGACCCACGGGTCCACGGGCCTGATGATGGGGGCGGACGCCGGCTTCGGCGCGGTGCGTCTGGGCGTGGCGGGCGGGGCCTCGGCCCACGACTACGACAGCGCCGCCCGCGCCGGTTCGGCCGAGGGCGACAGCCTCAGCCTGGCGGCTTATAGCTCGGGCCAGTGGGGCGCGCTGGGTCTGAAGGGCGCCGTGTCCGGGACCTGGCATGAGGTCCAGACCGGGCGGCTGGCGGTGTTCCCCGGCTTCGCCGAGGTGCTGACCGCTGACTACGACGCCGAGACCGTCCACGCCTTCATTGAGGCCTCATGGCGGGTGGGCATGGGCCCGGCCACCACGCTGGAGCCCTTCGTCACCCTGGCCCGGGTCCGCACCGAGAGCGACGGCTTCACCGAGACCGGCGGCGAGGCGGCGCTGGCCGTGCAGGGCCGGGTGCAGGCCGCCAATCTGGCCACGGTCGGGCTGGGCATGAGCCGGTCGTACGATCAGGGCGACGGTCGCACCGCCGTCCTGTCGGGCCGCCTCGGCTGGCGTCACGCCTGGGACGACACGGCCGCCGACGGCCGCCACGCCTTCGCCGACAGCCCGGCGCCCGCCTTCACCGTCCAGGGCCTGCCCGTGACGGAGGACGCCCTGGTGGCCGAACTGGGCCTCGATCTGGACCTGAAGGACCGCCTCAGCCTCACCGTCGACTGGTCCGGCCAGCTCGCCTCCGACCTCAACGCCAACGCCCTGGCGGCGGCGCTGAACTGGCGGTTCTAGGACCGGTATGGGTCGCGAGCGGCGGTCATTCCGGTCGGCCGGCGAGGCGACGCCTACTCACAGGTGGACGCCTTCGGCGGCAGGGGCGGGGCGATCACGCCCACATTCCAGTGCCAGGCGAGGTCGCCCCGGGCGCGGCGGCGGCAGACCACCGTCTCGTTGAGGGCATAGGCGTTGGGCGGTCCGGCGCGCAGCCCGGGTTCGTCCTCGAAGGCCATGTAGGCGCGGGTGTCGTCGTAAGCGCGCCACGCCGGTTCGCCCTCGGCGCGGGGCGCCCCGTCGCGGATGAAGGCGGCCCAGTAGCCGAGCATGGCCCGGGACAGGCGCTGATGGGGCGGGGTCCCGGGCACAGGCGGCCAGTAGGCGGGCGTCGAATCCGTCGTGCCGAACACGAACGGGATCTCCGAGGCGTGGAAGGCGCGCAGGCCCGCCGTTTCGGCGGCCGGATAGCCGTGGTCGAAATAGTAGAGGAAGGCCGGCGCCCCCGCCTCGGTCTGCTTCGCCGCCAGCCGTTCGGCGGTCCAGCCGTAAAGGGCGTCCCGGGTGGTCGCCAGCATGCTGCCGTCGATATCTTCGGCGGGGTAGTGCGACAGGAACGCCTCCGCCAGGTCGCCGTAACGGGCCCGGATTTCCCGGGCATAGGCCCCGGCGCTCTCCGGCGCCGGCGGCAGCAGGAAGCGCAGCGAACGGATTTCGCCCTCGTTGTATCCGGCCAGGATCGGCACCGGCGCCTGCTCGCCGCGATCGAATACCTCGACCAGCTGGTCCGGCAGGATGCGGCCGTCCACCGTCGCCAGCGGGAAGTATCCCGTCCCCGCGGCGCCCGCGATGATCGCCCCGGCGTCCATGGCGCGCAGGGCGTCGGGATTGTCGGCGCCCAGCCGGGAGACCAGCGACGCGCCGATGGTTTCGGCGTCGGGCCAGTCGGCGTACGCCCCGTCCCGCAGCGGCGGCAGGGTGATCATGTAGCCGCTCTGGGCGATGGCGCGGTGAAACAGGCCGCGCGCGTCGGGCGCGGCCATGAGGAGCATGACGCCGAGCGCGCCCGCAGACTCGCCGGCGATGGTGACATTGTCGGGATCCCCGCCAAAGGCGGCGATATTGTCCCGGACCCACCGCAGGGCCTGGATCTGGTCCAGAAGGCCGTAGTTGCCTGACACGCCCCCGTCCGCCCCGGCGCTCAGCGCGGGGTGAGCCAGCCAGCCCAGAGGCCCCAGCCGGTAGTTGATCGAGACCACCATGACGCCCTGTTCGGCGAAGGCCGTTCCGTCGTGAAGCGGATCGCTGCCGGCGCCGCCCACCAGGGAGCCGCCGTGAATCCAGACCATGACCGGCGCGTCGCGCGCGCCGGCCGGCGCCCAGACATTGAGGAAGAGGCAGTCCTCGCTCACCGCCGGATGATCATAATAGGGGGAGGGGGGCTGCATGCAGGCGGCCCCGAACCGCCGCGCCTCGCGCACGCCGCTCCAGCGCGGCAGAGGCTGCGGGGCGCGCCAGCGGAGATTGTTCACCGGAGCCTGCGCATAGGGAACGCCGCGATAGATGTCGACGCCGCCGACGGCCTCGCCGCGCAGGACGCCGGCGGGCGCATCGACCACGGGCGCTTCACCGGCGGATGCGGGGGCCCACAGACCCAGCGCCATGGCCAGGGTCAGGGCGGCGATCAGGCGTCCGGGCGAGGTCATCCGACGTCCTCAGCCCGATAACCGGCCTTGGCCAGTTCCAGCCGGCTCTGCTCCAGCGCATTGTCGGGGGTGAAGGCGTCGGTCATGTCGATGATCTCGTCCCAACGGGCGACCACGGCCTCGGGCGCGTCATCGCCGGCCGGAAGGTGGACCCCGCTGTTCATGACCACCTGCGCCGCCTCGAACCCGCCTGCGCCGGCGCAGAGGATCGTACGGGTGGGCGCGTCCTCGCGCACCAGCGCCAGCATGGCCGGACTGACATATTCGGGCCTCAGCAGGTTCAGCATGTCGGCGGGCAGTATGCCTTCCATCATCTGCGTCGCGGCGGTGGGCGCAAGACAGTTCACCCGGATGCCGTATCGCGCGCCCTCCAGCGCCAGGGTCTGCATCAGGCCGACCAGGGCCATCTTGGCGGCGCCGTAGTTGGACTGGCCGAAATTGCCGAACAGGCCCGAGGACGAGGTGGTCATGACGATGCGGCCGTAATTCTGCTCGCGCATCGCGTCCCATACGGCCTTGGTGCAGTTCACCGCGCCCATCAGGTGCACGTCGACCACCAGGCGGAAGTCGGCCAGGTCCATCCTGGCGAAACTCTTGTCGCGCAGCACCCCGGCGTTGTTGATCAGGATGTCGATGCGGCCCCAGCGCGTTTTCGCCTCGCCCGCCATCGCCTCGACGAACGGATAATCGGTGACGGAGCCCTGGGCGGCGATGGCCTCCCCGCCGCCGGCGACGATCTCCCGGGCGACGTCCTCCGCGGCCGCGCCCATATCGTTCACCACCACCCGCGCGCCGCGCCGGGCCAGCAACAGGGCGTGCGCCCGGCCCAGACCGCCGCCCGCCCCGGTGACGATGGCGACGCGGCCGTCCAGTCTGATCTTTTCGGTTCCCGGGGAGGGGGCGGGCTGGGTGGGGCTCATGGGGTCTTTCCGGACCTGGCGGCGTTGCGCTGTTCCAGATCGGCGATGATCTGCGCGTGCCGCTTCTTCGTGAGATGGTAGCCGATCAGGAACAGGGGCGAGAGGACGGCGAAGGCGGCCGGCAGCGGACCCGAGATCAGGGCCAGCTTGTCGAGCACGTCGGGGGGGATGGTGAAATCGGGGCCGCGCGAGGCCAGGTCCGCCGGGAAGCGGATCAGGTCCAGCCCCACGCCTGCGATCAGGCCGCCGAGGCCGGACGCCGCCTTGTACGCCAGGGTCAGGCCGGAAAAGAACAGGCCCTCGCGCCGGACGCCGAACAGCCATTCGTGCTCGTCGGCGGTGTCGGCCAGCATCGACTGGAAGCCGATCCCGCCGATCATGATCGAGGTGCCGACCAGAAGCCCGTTGATGAACAGCACGACCGCGGCCACGTCGGGGGTGAGCGGCGCCGGTCCGTAAACCTGCAGCAGAGGCGGCCACATCAGGAACACGGCGATGGCCACGAAGGCGGCGATCGAGAGCGTGCGCTTCTCGATGTGTCGCAGGGCGAAGGCGCTGATGGGGCCGCCCAGCAGGGGCCCCAGGGTGGTGCTGAGCAGGATGAACTGGATGGCGGTGGTGTCCAGATTCCAGAAATACCGGCTGGCGTGCAGGGCGAGCGAGACGTGGGCCGAATAGGCCAGGAAGTAGGTGAGGACGGTCCCGAACAGGACCAGAAACGAGCGGTTGCGGGACAGCTCGATCATCTCCCGTCCGAATCCGGCCAGGAAGCTCCCGCCGTCGGCTTCGGGCGCGTGCAGCCGCCCCCGGGCGCCATGAACCGCGCCGATGGCGACCAGTCCGGCGACCATCATGATCGCGGCGCAGGTCCAGGCGTAGGGCACGTAGTTCTCGCGGCCCAGAAGACCTTCCGGACCGGCCATGAAGACGCCCAGGCCCAGCACCACCCCCAGCAGGATGCCTGCGTTCTGGAACGTCAGGCGAAAGGCGACGATGCTGCCGCGTTCGCTGTAGTTGTCCGTCACCTCGGCGCCGACGGCGGTGAACGGCAGGACGAAGAAGGACAGCGACGACCTCAGCACCACCAGACAGACGGTGACATAGATGAACTGCGTCATGCCGGTCAGGGACTCGGGCATGGAGAACAGCAGGCCGAAGGAGGCGGCGAAGGGCATCAGGCCGCAGACCATGAACGGAATCCGGCGGCCGAAGCGCGAGCGCAGCCGGTCGCTGGCGAGGCCGATGGCCGGGTCCGCGACCCCGTCCACCAGAAGGGCGATGAGCTTCGCCGTGCCGGCCAGGGTGCCGGACATGCCGCATACGGCGGTAAGATAGAACAGCAGGAAAAAGCCGAATCCGGCCGCGACCAGACCGTCGGCCAGGGAGCCGGCGCCGTAGGCGGCCTTGAACCGCCGGGTCAGCGGTGCGCTGCGGGCCGTGGCGGCGGAGACGTCGTGGGCGGCGGCGCCCTGTTGAACGGCCATGATTTTCCCTACCGCCCGGTTCTGGTCGCTGCAGGCGTGACGCCGGGCGCGGCGGCCTGCTGGATGAAGGCGTCCACGCGCCGGGCCGATTCCGCGCCGTGCTGGTCCAGCACCGACATGTGGTCGCCCGGCAGGCTGATGAACGCCAGGCCGTTCGCTTCGGCGAAACGGCGGCCCGCGTCGTGATAGAGGTCGTCCTGCCCGATCCAGACGGCGACGGGGGCGGGACAGCGCGCCACGCCCTCCGCCAGGCCGGCCAGATCGTTCATGGCGTTGATGGCCGCCGCCAGACCGGGCTCCCCCTCGGGCGTCACCCATGAGATCAGATCGGGTCGCTCGCGGCCCACCATGTCGCGCAGGATCTCATAGGTGATTTCCGGCAGCCCCCAGACGGCGGCAGGCGTGTACATGCCGTTCGCCACGTCCCAGCCGCCGATGGCCAGGGAGGCCACGCGTTCCGGGTGAAAGGTGGCCAGGGCCGACGCCATCCAGCCGCCCATGGAGTAGCCCACCACATGGGCGCGCTCGACCCCGAGCCTGTCGAGTACGGCCTTCAGGTGACCCGCCCGGGCGCGCGCGCCGTAGCATGCGGGATCCCGGGGCGCGCTGCTGGCGCCGTGGGCGAGGGAATCCGGCGCGATGACCCGGCGGCCGGGCGCGAAAGCCCGGGTGAAGGCGTTGTCCAGAAAGTTGGCCCCGCTGCCGAAGGCGCCGTGGATCAGCAGGACGGGGTGTCCGTCGCCCCGATCCAGATAGTGGATGCGCTGGCCCCCGGCCTCGGCATGGCCTTCCCCGGCTGCGGGCGGCTGCACGGTCACGCTGCGGTCTCCCCGTTCGCGAGGCCCGCGCCGCGCCGCAGGGCGTCGTAGATTCCGCGTTGGTAGACGGGGAGGGCGCGTCGCCCCGCAGCGCCCCGGCCAGTGGCGATGGTGGAGCCGGAATTGGCCGACACCGGGACCTGATGCTGGATCAGATAGATCATGATCAGGTCGTTGGCGGGGTCGGCCTGCCACCAGGTGCCGAAGACGCCCGGCCAGGTGAACGCGCCGGGCGCGCCGCACGCATAGGGGTTGTCCGTCAGGTCCTCGGCGACCGACAGCCCGAGGCCGAAGCCGGACCGGGACCACAGGTCCATGCCCGCGAAGGGGAAGCGGCGCTGGGCGTCGGTCAGGCGGTTCGCGTGCATCAAACGGACCGTTTCCGGGCGCAGCAGCCGCACCCCCTCCAATTCGCCCTGGTTCAGAAGCATGCGCGCAAACCGGTGATAATCCGCTGCGGACGAGATCAGCCCGCCGCCGCCGGGGGTGTAGCCCGGCGGCTCGTCGTACATCTCCGGCTCGACCTTCACGAGCCCGTCCATCCCTTCGTTATACGCGTACAGGCTCGCGAGGCGGTCCCGCTTGTCGTGGGGCAGCCAAAAGTCGGTGTCCGCCATGCCGAGCGGCCCGAAAATCCGGTCCTGCAACACCCGCCGAAACGGCTTTCCCTCGACCCGGCTGAGAAGGAAGCCGAGCACATCGGACGAATGGCCATAGTGGAACCGCTCGCCGGGCTGGTAGGCCAGCGGCAGGGCGCCGAGCGCCGCCAGCCACTGGTCGGGCGTGGAGCGATTCATCCCGGGATCGCCCAAGGCCGTCTCGTAGGCCTGTTTGAGCGGGCCCTCCGAGAACGGGGCGTAGGCGATGCCCGAGCGATGGGTGAGCAGGTCCTCGACGGTGATCGCGCGCAGGGCCGGCGAGGTGTCATTCAGGGGGCCTGCGGGATCGCGAAGAACGCGCAGATCGGCCAGCTCCGGAACCCAGCGCGTGATCGGATCGTCCAGGGCGATCCGTCCTTCCTCGACCAGCATCAGGGCCGCCGCCGAGGTCACCGGCTTGGTCATGGAGGCGATACGGAACAGGGTGTCCGGCCGCATCGGGGCCCGGGTTTCAATGTCGCGCCAGCCGATGGCTTCGGCATGGATCACCTCGCCTCCGCGGGAGGCCAGGGTCACGACCCCCGCGAGCTCGCCCCGGTCGACGAACGCCTCGAGGGCGGGTCGAACCGTGGCGAGCGTTGCGGGGTCAAGGCCGTGACGGCGGGCCAGGTCGTCGCCTTGCGGCGCTTGCAGGGACGCTTTCACAGCATACTCGGTCACAATCAGAAGGTTTTCCGCAGGTTGAGCCCGACGAACCGGCCGATCGGATTGTACGCCCCGCCGATGCCGTCCGTTGCGGGGAAGAACGGCGGGTCCTGATCGAACAGATCGTTCACCTGCAGGGCGAGAACCGTGCCCTCCGTCCAGCCGGAGTCCGGCAGGATCCAGCTGACCCGAAGGTCAACGGTGGTGTAGGCGTCGGCCTGGTAGGCGCTGACCCCCGTGGGCGTGGCGAAATTGTTCGTGATCCCGTCGCGATAGTTCACGAAGCCGACGACGCTGAGGGCGCCCATGTCCAGGCCGAGGGTCCCCCGGAGGGTTGAGCGCGCGACGCCCAGCTCCAGGTTGTCCGAAACGGGAGCCGCTGGCGACTGCTGGCTGTCGAAATTCAGGATGTAGTTCCCGGCCAGCCCGGCATAGGCGCCGCCGAAGCGGGTGGCCCACTGGTAGCTGAGGTCGAAGTCGAGGCCGTCGGTCTCGCGGATGCCGAAATTGTTGAGCCGCAGGTCCAGCAGGTTGCCGATCACCGGGAGCGGCGTGGGCAGGTTCACGGGCACGGCGATGGACAGCAGGCCGGACAACTCCGCTGCGGTCGGATCACGATAGACCACCGAGGCGAAGGTGGGATCCGTGAACACCAGGGCGGTGGACGGCGTGCCGATCACGTTGGTGTACTCGATGTTGTAGTAGGTCAGGCTGGCCCGCAGACCCGGCACGGCGATCGGCGTCCAGTCGACCCCGAACGAATAGGTGGTCGCCTCTTCCGGCTGAAGATCGCGATTGCCGCCCAGCAGATAGACGGTATTGACCTGGGCGGCGCCGCGGGTCGGGTCGTTGGCGCCGACGGCCGCGCTGGCGGCGTCCAGATAGTAGGCCCCCACCGTCGCCCCCACCTGACGCATGCCCGGCGCCCGGAAGGACTGGCCATACGATGCGCGCAGGCCCAGGCCCTCGACCGGCTCCCAGCTGAGGCCGACCTTCGGATTCGTGGTTGAGCCGAAGTCGCTGTAGTCGTCGTAGCGACCCGACAGCGACAGCGACAGGCTGTGGACGAAGGGCGCCCGGTTGTCCGCGCCCACGATGGGGACGAACACCTCGCCGTAGAACGACCGGATGTCGCGCTCCAGATTTTCCGGAACGGGCGTCGCGCCGACGAAGCCGCGCTGCTGGAAGGTCTCGCGCCGCAGTTCGGCGCCCACGGCGATTTTCAGCTCACCGCCGGGCAGGTTGATCAGCGGACCGCTCAGCCGGGCCGCGGCCAGGTTGGTCTCCTGGTCGATGGTGACGGAGGTGGACGAATCCAGGATGGCGGCGACAACCGCCGGCGCGGTGCCCGTGCCGAACGGATCCAGCGCCGTCGAAGCGGTGGTCCCGGCGGCCGCAGCCGCAAGCGCGCCCGCATTGATCGTCGGCAGGAAGGCGACGTTCTCGGCCCAGTCGAAGGTGCCGTAGACGCTCAGCTCGAAGTCGCGCGGCAGGGTCACGTCGACGCCGAGGGACGAGTTGCCCACCCTGCGTTCGTCGGTGTTCAGGAAGTGGTCGTCGCCGATGAGGTTGTCGGGTCTGAACAGGACCAGCTCGGTGGTGGCGCCGGAGCCGGGGGGCGCCTGGAAGAAGGGGTTGGCGCTGGTGATCGCCACCGACTGGACCGGCGGGGAGACGCGGATGTCGTCCTGACGATCCGAATACAGCAGCTCGCCCCACAGGGTGACCCGATCGGTCAGGTCCTGGCGACCGGACACGAACAGGCTGTGGGTGCGGGAAGCGGGCAGGAGGTCCGCCGGCGCCCCGTTGTCGCAGAAGTTCTGCGTGCCCGGCGCCAGGTCCGGCGCCGCGTAGAACACGGAGTAGAAGGTCGTATCGACCAGCACATTGGGCGACGGACAGTTGATCCCGCGCGCGTCGATGCCGCCGAAGGGCCTGAAGTCCTGGAGGCGATAGTCACGGTCGCCGCCGGTGATGTTGTCGGTCTCGGTGTACTGATAGGCCGCAAGGATGGACCCGCGGGTCCAGGTTTGCCCGGCCAGCACGCCGAAATGTCCCGAATAGTAGTCATCGGCCACGCCGTAGCTGGCGGAAGCTTCAACGCCGGACACCCGCGTGCGGGTGATGAAGTTCACCACGCCCGCGACGGCGTCCGACCCGTAGATCGACGAGGCCCCGTCCGCGACGACCTCGACGCGCTGGAGCGCCAGGTTCGGGATCAGGGGGAAGTCGGGGTTGGTCTCGTTGGCGGCCGCGGCCACCAGCCGGTGGCCGTTCATCAGCGGAAGCGTCGCGCTGGCCGGCAAGCCGCGCATGCCCGGCGCGAATGAACCGACGCCGCCCAGGGCGGGGGAAGGCGCTGTGTTGAAGCTGTTGAGCTGCGGCACGCTGGCGAGCAGGTCCGGCGTATTGGCCGCGCCCAGGGTCTGGATGTCATCGCGCGACATGCTGATGAGGTTCGAGCCCGTGGGGGGGACCCCCCGGATGCTCGTGCCGGTGATGATGACCTCGGACACCTCCACGACCTCGTCGGGCGGCGTATCGGCGTCCTCCGGTGCGCTGCCGACGGTCTGGGCCAATCCAGGCCCTGCCGTGACCAGCATCGCGGCGATGATGGATGTACCTGACAGCGCAAGCTGCCGCGTGGTCTTCATGGACATGTTTTCCTCCCCTATGGCGGGTCGCCGTTTCCTCGCCGCCACCCTTAAATCGGGTGATCTGTCGATGTTCATTCATTTAGCACTAAATAAAATATGAGCGTCAAGTTCATTTATTCGCGGTTGAACCAGTGTCGTCCCCGTCCTTGACCGAAGGGGGGCGCTGCCCCATCGTCGGGGCCATCGGGCGAAAGACGGACGCGCTCGCAGATGTATTCAGGAAGGCCTGACAGTATGGCAGCAGCGCCAAAACGCGAACGGCGCGGCACGCGCGCCGAGCAGCGCGCAGCGACCACCAAGCTGATCCTCGACACCGCTGAAGATCTCTTTTCGCAGCTCGGCTATTTCGGAGTCACGATCAAGGACGTCGCCGACAAGATGGGCATCCATCCGGCGCTGATCCATTATTATTTCGACGGGAAACAGGCTCTGTTCGACGCCGTGTTCGAGCGCCGCGTCGAGTATGCCGTGACGACGCGAACGGCGGGCCTGGACGCCTATGAGAAGCAAGCCGGCGGGCGTCCGACCGTGGAAGGCGCGCTTCGCGCGTATTACGATGGCGCTTTCGACGTCTACATCAACGGCGACCAGGGCTGGCGCAATTTCGGACGCATCTTCGCCCAGGTGAACAACGCGCCCGGGTACGGCGCGGAGAAGATGGACGCCTATTTCGATCCTCTGGTGCTGCGCCTCATCGGCCTGTTGCAGAAGGCCCTGCCGGACGCGCAGGCCGAGGATCTGTTCTGGAGCTTTCAGTTCACCTCGGGCGCCTACACCCTGATCCTGTCGCGCACGGGGCGGATCGACCGGCTGTCGGACAATCTGTGCGCCTCCGACGATTTCGCGGCGGTGCGCGAGCGGTTCGTCACCTTCATGGCGGGCGGCTTCGACGCGCTTTACCGCAGCCGGGCGGACCGCGACGGAAAGCGGGGAAGGGCGGCGCCCCGGACCCGGCCGGCGCGCAAGGCCGGCCCCGGCAAGCCCTCGGCCTAGACGGTCGCCGTCCGCGCCTGACGCAGGGCGGCCCGGCGCACCTTGCCGGCCTCGTCGCGCAGGGGTTCGTCGGTGAATTCGATGCTCTTGGGCAGCTTGAAGCGCGCCAGTTGGCCGCCGATGAACGCCAGCAAATCCTCTTCCTCCAGGGTCGCGCCCTCCGCCGGTTGCACGATGGCGTGGACCACCGCGCCCCATTCCTCGTCCGGCAGGCCGATCACCGCGCTGCCGCGAACCTGGGGATGGGCCTCGATGGCCGCCTCGACTTCCGCCGGGTAGATGTTCGCGCCGCCCGAGATGATCAGGTCGTTCCGACGGTCCGAGAGATAGAGATAACCGTCCTCATCGACCCGGCCCAGATCGCCCATGGTCTCCCAGTCGCCCACGCGCTTCGAGTCGCTGCCGAGGTAGCGGTAGGTGGATCCCGGCCCGCCCTCGGGGCGGAAATAGACCTCGCCGATCTCGCCGACCGGACGCTCGCGCCCCTCTTCGTCGAGGATCTTCATCTCGTAGCCGTCACGCACCTGACCGACGGAGCCGCGATGCGCCAGCCAGTCCGCGCCGGAGATGATCGTCGAGCCGATTCCCTCGGTCGTGCCGTAGTATTCCCAGACCCGCTCGCTACCCAGCCAGTCGATCCAGGCCTGTTTGAGCCACGGCGCGCACGGGGCGGCCATGTGCAGCATCATCCGCAGGCTGGGCAGGGTGAATTGCGACAGCACGTCCGGACCCAGGCGCCAGATCCGGTGCATCATGGTGGGCACCATGGTCACCCAATTGACGTCATGTCGTTCGATCAGCTGCAGCGCCCGGAGCGCATCGAACCGGCCCATCTCGACGATGGTGGCCCCCACGAACATGCCCATGGTGATGCAGTGGAACGGGGCGTTGTGATAGAGCGGACCCGGGTTGAGAATGACGTCGCCCGGGCGCTGGAGCAGAAATCCCTCCTCCGGATCCCATCGGGCAGGCATGGCGTCGACGATCACCTTCGGACGTCCCGTCGATCCTCCGCTGGTCATCGCCTTCCAGTGGGGTGAGATGATTTCGGGGAGCGGATCTGTCCCGTGCTGGTCGAGACCTGGCGGGTTGCCGGGCAGCACCGGGACGCCGGGGGCGGGCATGGCCGGCGCCCCGATGAACAGCCGGGGGCGCACGATGTCGAGGATCGCCTCCATCTCCGGTCGCGCGAGCTTGGCTGAAACCACATTCGGGATCGCGCCAAGCTTCCAGATCGCAAAGACGGTCTCGTAGAAATCGGCGCCGTTGGGGAGGGCGACCGTGACGAAATCGCCGTACCCGACGCCCCTGGCCCCAAGCAATCTCGCGCGGCGGTTCGCTCGCGCATCGAGCTCGTCAAAGCCGACGGCGCCCTCATCCAGGATCAACGCCGCCCGCGACGGTGATCGTTGCGCATGGTGAGCCAGAATGGAGCTGAGTGCGACCGGTTGAGCCATGACGAGGAACGCCTCCCTGCACCGTCACGCAGCCTCGCTTTCGGAGCATTCACGTGAAGGAGGCTCTTCCATTAACTTAGCACTAAATGAATGAAAAGCGCGTTCTGGCGTGCCGGCTGAATTGCCAGGCGGACCTGGGGAGGTGTGAGCTGCGCGTTGAACAAGACGCCCGGAACGACCGCATCGGGCCCGGGGCGGGCGCTTCCGGGGGCGGGGACAGGCCAGGCGCGACATTCGGCGCCCGTGCGCCCGCCGGTCATTCTGTCGCGGTGGTTTGATGCGTGACCGCCCCGGCGCCCTCGAGGCTGCCTTGGCCGCCGACCGCGCACCGGTCGAGCGACCAAGGTGCGGCCATCATTCGCCGGGGGCGGGCGGCATCCCCAGACGGCGGGTGGCGGCGATGCCGATCAGGGCGGCGGCGGAGGCGATCAGGGCGGCGGTCGCCCATGGGTGCTCCTGGACTTCCTCCTTCGTGCGTCGCGCCAGGTCCGTACCGGCTTCGCGGGCCTCGTCAGCCATATGACGCGCCGCCCGGCTCAGGGCGGCCGATGCATGCTGCAGCGCTTCCCGCGCGTCTTCGCCAGTCTTTTCGGTCGCGTCCCTGAGGTTGTCGGCGACCTCCACGACGAGGTCTTGAACGGTCTCGTTGAGCTTCTGAATCGATGTTTTGGGCATGTCAGCCTCCTGTCTGGGGGCATATCCATGGTCCAGCCGCCGCCTCTCCGCCGTGATCTGAATCAAAGTCCGCCCCTTGCCGGCATGTCATCCTCTCCTGATCCCGCCTTGCGGGTCTTTCCGGCGCCGGCCTCGAGGATCATCTCATGAGCTACAAGCACATCGTCGCCCTGGCCGTGGGGGAGCCCTTCGACCGTCAGGCGCTGGCGTTCGCCGCATGGCTGGCGTTGGAACATGAGGCCAGGGTCACCGTCGTTCCCGCCTATCCGGACGCCGCCGCGAGCGTGGCGGCTTTCGGCGTCTCGGCCGGCGGCGCCTATCCGCAGGAAGTGTTCGAGGCGCTGTCCGAGGCCATGAAGACGACCCAGGCGCAGATCGAGCAGGTGTGCCGGGAGGTGTGCGAGGAGACCGGCCTGACCTTCGGCCCCGGCGACGGGGCGCCGCGTCTGGTCCTGGCGGACTATGACCGCCCCCCCACCTTCGCGCTGTCGCGTCATCTGGCCCTGGCGGACCTGGTGGTGGTGGCGCAGGGGCTGCTCGCCGGGTCGGACCGCCATCTCATCGGTCAGGTTCTCTTCGCCGAGCGCGCGCCGCTGCTGATCGCGCGAGGCGACCCCGAGACCCTGTCGGGGCTCGCCGCCATCGCCTGGGATGGAAGTGCGCATGCAGGCCGAGCCGTGCGCCAGGCGCTGCCCCTGATCGGTTCGTCGAAGGACCTGCTCATCCTGCAAGCGGCCGAGGGACAGCGCCTGGACATGGATGCGAACCCGGAGACGCTGAACGCCTATCTGCGGGCCCATGACCTCGGCGGCGGCCGGCGGATACTGGTGGAAGGCTCGCCCGAAGGCGACGCCCTGATCGGAGCGGCCAAGGCCAGTGATGCGGGCCTGCTGATCGCCGGCGCCTTCGGGCGGTCTCAGTTCGCCGAATACATCTTCGGCGGGGCGACACGGAGCTTCCTGAAAGCGAAGGACGGCCCGTCGCTGCTGTTGATGCATTGATGTCCTGACATCAACCGACGTCGCCACGCCGTTCCCCGATGCGGCGGTCAGGCACAGGCCCGCAGGCCAGCGCCTCCCCCCTCGTCAGGCGTGACCGCTTTCGACGGGAGAGGACTGCGTGACCCGGAAGGTATGGGCGGCGCCGCTCGCAGCCTGTATCGAAACGTACTCGCCCGGCACGAAGCGTTCATCGTCGAGCCGGAAGCCGTACTCGTCATCATTGTCGCCGGGATCGAAGTCAAAGAACCATCGACCGTCGTCGCCCCTGACGAGGCGACCGACGGCTTCTGTGACGTCGTTACGGAAGCGGCGGACCCGGCAGTGATCAGCCTGGGCTTCGCACGCCGCCTTTGCCAGCTTGTGGTCAGCATCCAGCGGCACGACCAGATCATAGCCGAAATGCGGATCCCCGGCGGGGTGGTCCGGTTCACGAGCCAGCTCCAGCCGCACATGATGAAAACCGGCGAGGGCGCTCATTCGGCGCTCCCGGTGGTGCGCGGCTTGAGGTTGGACCAGATGGCGACGCCGCCGACCATGACGATGAAGGTCGCGAAGGCGGCCACCACGGCGGCGAGAACGATGATGGATTGAACGGGCATGACAGGTCTCCTCTGCCCTCATCCTCCGCACAGTCCCCTCCCGCGTCCTTGATCCGGATCAAGGACGCGGCCCTTTGCGCGTCCATGATGAGGCTGCGGTGCGACGGAGGAGAAGATCATGCAGGTCTATGGCAAATGCCTCATTGTGGTGGCGGACGGCGCGAACGCCCGGCTGTTCGAGGAGCGGCGTCGCGGCGGTCCGCTGAAGGAACAGGCTGGCTGGATCGAGGATCTCAAACCCGTGGATGTCGCGGTCCCCGCCAAGGGACGGGTTTTCGAACGCTTCGGCCAGGGCTCGCATACCGTCGAAGCCGCATCGCCGAAGGACCGGTCCGAGACCCGGTTTCTGGAGACCCTGGCCGCGCGGGTGGACAGGCTGATCGTCAGCGAGCGGTTTGACGAGGTCATTCTCATCGCGCCTCCACGGGCTCTGGGGACCCTGCGCACGTCCCTGCCGTCCGCCAGCCTGAAACGATTGGGCCCGAGTGAAGCGGCGGAAAGGTGCGGCGAGACGCCCGCCGCGCTTCGCACGGTCATCCGGCGCCTGCGAAGCCAGCCATAGGCGCAATCAAGACGATCATCCCGCGCCGGCCCGCGCGATCTCTTCCGTCCTGAAGACGGCTTCGCGACGTTACGTCCCGGCAAGCCGCCACAGCGATCCCGCGCCGGCGAGATTGAAGACCTTGCGGCCAGTTCTCCCGGGCGGGAGCAGGGGGCGCGGATGCAACGCCAGCCGGCCCACGCCGCCGACTGTGATCCCCGCCGGGACGGGGCCTAGATGGCGTCTATGGCCGCGCGCAGCTTCTCGCCGACCGACCGGGCGTGCCGCAGCAGCGCCGGATTGTCGATCGCATTCATAGAGGCGGCGGGATCGACCGCGAACACTTCCGCCCGCCCGTCGATCTGCTGAACCACCACATTGCACGGCAGCATCACGCCCACATGCGGCTCCATCTCCAGGGCCTCGTGGGCCATACGGGGGTTGCAGGCGCCCAGGATTCGATACGGACGAAAGTCCTCGCCGATCTTCTCCCTGAGGGTCGCGGCCACGTCGATCTCGGTCAGGACACCAAAGCCTTCGGCCTTGAGGGCGTCCCGGGTGCGGGCGAGCACCGAGTCGAAATCGGCCTCGATAATGCGCGCGTGGTAGTAGGTCATTTCTCGGTTCCTTCAATGGCGCTCCTGGACAGGTCGCACACGGACATGATGATCCGCCGCCCCTTTGGTTCCGCGAGACGGTAGTAGATCGTCTGATGGTCCCGGCGGGCGGCGATGAGACCTTCCTCGCGCAGACGGGCCAGATGCTGGGAACAGGACGACTGTGAAAGGCCGACGGCGCGGGCCAGCTCCCCCACGGAATGGTCACCTTCGCCCAGCTGGCACATCAGCCTGAGGCGGTGTTCGTTGGCGAGCAGCCGCAGCACGCGCGCCGCGGGCCCTGCGCCCGCCTGGAGGCCGGACGTCTCCAGCGGCGCATCAACGGCGGCGGCGCGCTCAACCATGGGCCGTGCTCCCGTCGTCGTCGCTCTTCGGCAGGCCGTCATCCTTCAGCGCCACATAGATGGCCGGGATCACAAGAACCGTCAGCAGGGTCGAGGACATCAGCCCGAACAGGAGCGAGATCGCCAGGCCCTGGAAAATCGGGTCGAACAGGATCACCCCCGCGCCGATCATGGCCGCCAGGGCGGTGAGCAGGATCGGCTTGAACCGGATCGCGCCGGCCTCGAGCAGCACGTCCCGCAAGGGCCGGCCGGGCGTGCGGGCGTGGCCGATGAAGTCCACCAGAAGGATCGAGTTGCGCACGATGATCCCGGCCAGGGCGATGAACCCGATCATGGAGGTGGCTGTGAACGGCGCCTGGAACAGCATGTGCCCGATGACAATGCCGATCAGGGTCAGGGGGATCGGCGTCAGGATGACCAACGGCAGCCGGAAATCCCGAAACTGGGCCACCACCAGCACATAGATGCCCAGCAACGCCACGCCGAACGCCGCGCCCATGTCGCGGAAGGTGACCCAGGTGATCTCCCATTCGCCGTCCCACAGGATGGTCGCCGTCGTCTCGTCCTCGGGCTGGCCGTTCAGGCGGACCCGGGGACGCGGCAGGTCGCCCCAGTCATGGGCGTCGATGGCGTCGCCGATGGCGAGAATGCCGTAGATGGGCGCTTCGAACTGGCCGGCGAGCTCGGCGGTGACCATTTCGGCGGCTCGCCCGTCCCGTCTGTAGATGGGCCAGCTGGCCAGCTCCCGGCGAGCCTGGACCACCTCGCCCAGCTCGACCAGGCGGGGCGCCCCGTCCAGGGTCGTGACCGCCACCGGCATGACCGCCAGTTGCCCGGTCCAGGCGCGGGCCTGCTGGGGCAGGCGCACGGCGATCTCCGGCGGGGGCCTCTCGTCGTCCCTGGCGGCATAGCCGAGGACCTGTCCCCCCATGACCGCGGCGATGGAATCCAGGACCTCGCGCTCGGACAGGCCGAAGCGTTCGATACGCTCGCGGTCGGGCACCAGTCTCAGGACGGGGCGCCGCTCGCCCCGGCTGTTGTCCACGTCCACGATGGACGGCTGGGCCCGGAACAGGGACTCCAGTTCTTCCGCCACCGCGCGCCGGGTCGCCGCGTCCGGCCCATAGACCTCGGCCAGCAGCGTCGCCAGGACAGGCGGCCCGGGCGGGGCCTCCACGACCTTGATCACGGCGCCGGACGGCAAGGACAACCCGGCCAGACGCTGTCGAAGGTCGAGGGCCACGGCATGGCTGGTGCGGTGACGGTCGTGCTTGGGCGCCAGCATGACCGCCACGTCGCCCTGTTCCGGACGGTCGCGCAGGAAATAGTGACGGACCAGCCCATTGAAGTTGAAGGGCGCCGACGACCCGGCATAGGTCTCCATCGACAGCACCTCGGGGAGGGTCTGGACCACGACGGCGGCCGAGGCCAGCGCCCGCTCGGTCGCTTCCAGGCTGGTCCCTTCCGGCATGTCCAGCAGCACCTGGAGCTCGGCCTTGTTGTCGAACGGCAGCAGCTTCACCGGCACCGCCCGGAGGCCGAACATGGACATGGAGACGAGGGTGGCGATCCCCACCACAATCAGGAAGATCCAGGCCGTCCGTCGCGTGCGGATGACCGGGGCGGCGATCCTGCGATAGAGCCGGCCCAGCCTGTCTTCGCCCTGATGGTGAGCGCCGTTCAGGGCCCGGCGCGCCAGCCTGATCATCAGCCAGGGGGCGAGGACGACGGCGACGAAGAAGGAGAAGACCATGGCCGCCGAGGCGTTGATGGGGATCGGTGCCATGTACGGGCCCATCAAGCCGGACACGAAGAGCATCGGCAACAGGGCGGCGACGACCGTGAGCGTGGCCACGATGGTGGGATTGCCTACTTCCGCCACAGCCTCCACCGTCGCCTGCTGGCGGCTGCGGCCGTCGTTCATGGCCCAATGCCGCGCAATGTTCTCGATCATGACGATGGCGTCGTCCACCAGGATGCCGATCGAGAAGATCAGGGCGAACAGGCTCACGCGATTGATGGTGTAGCCCATCAGGTTGGACGCGAAGAGGGTCAGCAGGATCGTCGTCGGAATGACCACGGCGGTGACGGCCGCCTCGCGCCAGCCGATGGCGAACCCGATGAGGACGACGATGGAGACCGTCGCCAGACCGAGGTGCATCAGCAGTTCGTTCGCCTTCTCATTGGCGGTCTCGCCATAGTCGCGGGTGACCACCACCTCCAGACCCTCGGGGATCAGCGTGCCCTGGAGGGCCTCAACGCGGGCCAGCACGGCGTGGGAGACCACCACGGCGTTGGCCCCCCTGCGCTTGGCGATGGCCAGGCTGACCGCCGGCGCTCTTGTCCAGCCCTCTTGGCTGCGCGCGTAATGCGCCACACGGGCCTGGTCCTCTCGCGGCGCCTGAACAATCTCCGCGACATCGCTCAGGTAAACGGGATCGCCGCCCAGCGACCGGACAGTCAGAAGGGCCGCGTCCTGCGGTGTCGACAGGCGGCCGCCGGCGCGAACGACGAGAGCCTGCCCGTGATCGCGCACCGCGCCCGCCGGGACGGTGCGATTGGCCTGACGGACGGTGTCGAGAATGGAAGCCAGCGGCACGCCCCGCGCGGACATGCGGGCTGGATCCGGCTCCACCCGGATTTCGGTCGGACGGCCGCCCTCGATGAAGGTCAGACCCACATCGTCGACCTTGGTGACCTCGGTCCTGAGCCTTGCGGCGACGTCATGGAGCGCCTGGTCGCTCCACCGGGCCGCCACCTCCGGGCGGGGGGTCAAGGTCAGCACCAGGGCGGGCACGTCATTGATGCCCCGCGTCACGATCTGCGGTTCGGAAACCCCCGTGGGCATGGCGTCATAGTTGGCGCGAACCCGCTCGTGAACGCGCACCGCCGCATCGTCGGGGTCGGATCCCACCTCGAACCGCGCCGTGACCATCACCCGATCGTCCTCGACCTGGGTGTAGACATGCTCCACGCCGTCGAGGCTGCGGACAATGGCCTCCAGAGGCTTGGCCGCCAGCTCGGCGGCGTCCGAAGCGTCGAGCCCCGGCGTGGCCACCAGAATGTCGACCATGGGCACGCTGATCTGGGGCTCTTCCTCGCGCGGGATCGAAACGAGCGCCATCAGACCGACGGCGATCGCCGCGAGCAGCATCAAGGGGGTCAGCGGCGAGTTGAGCGTGAGTCCGGTCAGCCGGCCGGAGAGCCCCAGATTCATCGCCCCGGCTCCGGGACCACGAGCGTGTCGCCCTCGCTGACGCCCGCGAGGATCCGGACCGTGTCGGCGTCATCTGAGTCGCCCAATTGCACCGGCGCTTCGCTGACCCGCCCCGCGTCGTCGATGGTGCGCACATAGGCCAGCCCATGGCGCATGGCGATGAAACGGCGCGGCGCCAGCAAGGCCTCCTGCTGGCCCAACGGCACCTGCACCAGCACCCGCTGCCCCACCCGGTCGCTCGCCAGGCCATCAACCGCGATGTCGGCGACGACCCGGCCGGCGACGGCCGCAGGATAGATCTGGGCTACGGTTCCGGTCGCCGGAAGATCCTCACCCTCCACCCTGACTTGCTGGCCCTGACTCAATCGCCGGCCCTGTGCTTCGGGCAGCTCCAGCCTGAGGACCAGCGGGCCGGCGGTGATGGTGGCGATGGACTGACCGGCGACGACGACCGAACCTTCCGGCACGTCGGCGGTCAGCACCCGTCCCGCGACCGGCGCCAGGATCCGCCCCTGGCTCGCCGTCTCGACGCTGGCGGCGCGCTGGGCCCGGGCGGCGCGGAGCTGCGCCTCGGCGGCTTGAGACGCGGCGCGGGCCTGATCCAGCGCCGCCTGGGCGTAGAAGCCGCGGTCGAAGAGCGTCTGAACCCGCGCAAGGCGATCCCGGGCCAGCACGGCGTCCGCCTCGGCGGCCGAAACGGCGGCGTCGAGGGCGGCGGTCTGGAGGGAAAGGCGGTCGTCGGACACGACCCCCAGCACCTGCCCCTCGGTCACGACCACGCCCTCGCGCACACTCAGCCGGACCAGGGTGCCGGAGATGCGGGCGCGCGCCTGGGCGAGATCACGGGAGGTTATGGTCGCAGACGCCGGCTTCAGCGTGGGGACGACCTGCTGCCTGACGACGAGACGCTCGCCCCGGACGTCCGGCTGCGCCGCAGGCTCGGGATCGCCGCTGCAGGCGACAAGCAGGACGGCCAGGGCGGACAACACTGTCGTGGATTTCATCTGATCCTGCGGGCGACCGTTGACGGGAGGGATCATCGCTCCGCCTGCGGGATGATTTCCTTGATACGGATCAAGGACGTGGGGATTCCGATAGTGAAGGGTGCGATCTCCAAGCCACGGCAAGGAAGAGCACCCATGAAGCGGCCAACAATCGTCATCATCGGCGCCGGCCTCGGCGGGGCCATCGCAGCATTCGACATTCGCCATGTGGTCGGAGACCGGGCGCGTGTCGTGATGGTCTCCAAGGGCGACGTCTTCCATTTCACGCCGTCCAACCCCTGGGTGGCTGTCCGCTGGCGCACCAGGGAGGCGATCGAGGTCCGGCTGCCCGACGTGATGAGGCGCAAGGGCGTCGAGTTCATCAATGTGGCCGCCACGCGCATCCGCCCTCACGAAAACGGAATTGACCTCTCGGACGGGCGCGCCCTCCACTACGATTATCTGGTCATCGCCACAGGACCTGAGCTGGCCTTTGACGAGATCCCCGGCCTCGGGCCCGAGGGCCATACGGCCTCGATCTGTCATGTGGACCATGCGGTCGAGGCGGCGGCGGCTTTCGACGCCTTCATGGAAGCGCCCGGCCCGATCGTCGTCGGCGCGGTGCAGGGCGCCTCATGCTTCGGCCCGGCCTATGAATTCGTGATGATCCTCGACACCGAGCTCCGGCGCCGCAAGCTGCGCGACCGCGCGCCCATGACCTTCGTCACCTCCGAACCCTACATCGGCCACCTTGGTCTGGACGGCGTCGGGGACACCAAGGGCCTGCTGGAAAGCGAAATGCGCCAGCGCCACATCAAGTGGATCACCAACGCCCGGGTGACATCCGTCGACGCCGGTATGATGCATGTGGAGGAAGTCGCGCAGGACGGGTCCGTCAAGACGACCCATGACCTGCCCTTCGCCTACTCCATGATGCTGCCCGCCTTCCGGGGCGTGGAGGCGATCCGGGGGGTGGAAGGGCTGACCAACCCGCGCGGGTTCGTTCTGGTGGACAAGCACCAGCGCAATCCGACCTGGCCCGACATCTTCGCGCTGGGCGTCTGCATCGCCATTCCGCCGACGGGCCCGACCCCTGTGCCGGTGGGCGTGCCCAAGACCGGGTTCATGATCGAAAGCATGGTCACGGCGATCTCGGTCAAGCTCAGGGACATCATCGACGGCAAACCGCCGACGGCTGAAGCCAGCTGGAACGCCATCTGTCTGGCCGACTTCGGCGACGAGGGCGTGGCGTTCATCGCCCAACCCCAGATTCCGCCGCGAAACATCAACTGGGCGTCCCGTGGCCGATGGGTCCACCCTGCCAAGGCGGCATTCGAACGCTACTTCCTGCACAAGGTCCGCCGCGGACAGGCTGAACCTCTGTACGAGAAACTCGCGCTCAGTCTGCTCGGCGCCCCGAAGCTGCGATCGCCGCCTGCCGCTCCGTCCGCACAGGAGACCGCCCCGTGACCCTCGATCACGCTGTCATGCTGCTCGCCGGTTCGCTTGTTCTCGTCGGAGCGGCGCTGGCCTGGTGGGTCCACCCGGCCTGGATATGGCTGCCCGCGCTGGTGGGCCTCAATCTGGTGCAGGCCTCGATTACCGGCTTCTGTCCTGCGGCGCTCCTGCTAAAAAGGCTGGGAGTGCGTCCAGGCGCCGCTTTCCATTGAAGCGGCGGCGCCTTTCCCGTCTCCGCGCCGGTCGCTCGCTGATCGTGGCGGGCGGTCGCGCGCCATCACCGCATGCCCCGTTGCCGGACGGGCGCCGTCACGGATCAGGACCAAGCTCATGAGCCGCCTCGCGATCCACCCCGAACGGCATCTCGTTTCCCGGGTCGGCTGGCTTCGGGCCGCCGTGCTGGGGGCCAATGACGGTCTGGTGTCCACAGCCAGCCTCGTCGTCGGCGTTGCGGCGGCGGATGCGGCGCGCGGTGGAATCCTGATCGCCGGAGTCGCCGGCCTGGTGGCTGGAGCCATGTCCATGGCGGCGGGCGAGTATGTGTCCGTCAGTTCCCAGTCGGACACCGAGAAGGCCGATCTTGCTCGCGAGTCGGCGGAGTTGGCGGCAGACAGGGAGGCCGAGGTGGCGGAACTGGCCGGGCTTTATGAAGCGCGCGGCGTCGATCCGGCCCTGTCCCGGGAAGTGGCGCTGCAATTGATGGCCGAGGACGCGCTCGGCGCCCATGCGCGCGATGAACTGGGCATATCCGACATTGCGACCGCCAGACCGATTCAGGCGGCGCTCACCTCGGCGCTCACCTTCGCGCTCGGCGCCTTTCCGCCCCTTCTGCTGGTGATGCTGGCCCCGCTTCAGCACCTGATGATCTACGTGGCTGCCGGAACGCTCGCGGGTCTGATGGCGCTGGGCGCCCTCGGCGCCCTGGCGGGCGGGGCGAGCGTGTGGCGCCCGGTCGTGCGGGTGACCTTCTGGGGCGTGATCGCCATGGCGGCAACCGCGGGAATTGGCCGGCTGTTCGGCGCCATCCTCTAGGCCAAAATCGCCATATTCGCCTTTGCTTCCGCGCACCTTGAAACCGTCACAGTTTCGCGGTCCCGTCCTGCAAACGGAGCGCCCGCCCATGGCCCAGATTCCCACGCCCGCCCTTGACCTCGCTGCCGTCCAGAAGATCCGAAAGATCGCTATTCTGGTGGCGCTGACGGGGCTGGTCGCCCTGTCCGCGGCCAGTCAGTCCATCGGCGGCATTGACGGCCGATGGCATGAATCTGTTGAAGGCTTCGGCCTGGCCGCCATCATTCTGGCCATCGTGGGCCGCGCCTGGTGCACGATCTACATCGGCGGGCGCAAACGCGCGGAGATCGTCGACACCGGGCCTTACTCGATCAGTCGAAATCCGCTGTACATTTTCAGTTTTGTCGGCGCCTTCGGCGTCGGCGCCCAGAGTGGAAGCCTGACGATCGCGACAGCCTTCGTCATGGCGGCGATCCTCGTGTTCCACTTCACGGTGCTCCGCGAGGAGGCCTATCTGCTGCGGACGTTCGGAGCGTCCTATTCCCGGTATCTTGCGCGCACGCCGCGCTTCTGGCCGCGCTTTTCCCTTTGGCGCGACACCCATGAACTGACGGTCCGGCCGTCCCTTTTCCTGCTCACGATCCGGGACGGGATGGTGTTTTTTCTCGCCATACCGGTCTTCGAACTGATCGACGCCGGCCAGGCGGCCCACTGGCTCGGCGTGGGCATTGTTCTGCCCTGAGAAGCGCCGACGCCGAAACTGATCGGAGCACGTGCCGGCGCGGGGGCGCCCGAGCATTCGGCGAATTAATCCTTCGTGAGCGTGGCCCTCGTTCAGGCAGCGGCGTTATCACGTCGCCTGCTGACCGCCCTGCGGGGCCTGGCGCCCCAAACGAAAGGTTTTCCCGATGCGCATCCTTCTCGCTTTCGTCCTGACCGCCGCCGCCGCGCCGGCGATGGCCGGGTGTCCGGCCGACGCCGGCTTTCTGACCCTGAACCGCCCGCTGGACGCCGCGCGCGCGGCCGTGGCGGACGGGCGTCTGACCATCCTGGCCATGGGGTCGTCCAGCATCGAGGGCGTGGGCGCCTCGACGCCGGACCTGAGCTTTGTGCCGCTGCTGGAGCGCGGCCTGGAGGCGCGCTTGCCGGGCGTCGAGGTCACGGTGGTCAATCGCGGCATCGGCGGCGAGAACGCAGGGGAGACCGCTGCGCGGTTTCCCGCCGAGATCGACGCGGCGCAACCGGATCTCATCCTCTGGCAGCTGGGCGCCAATGACGTGCTGCAGGACCGCAGCGAGGACGCCTTCCTGACCGACTTCCGGGCGGGCCAGGCGCTGCTGGCGGACAGCGGGGCGGATGTGATCGTGATCGATTCCCAGCGGGTGCCGGAGGACCGCGACCTGGACTTCATCCGGGGCCGCAACCCGGCGCTCGGGGCCTTCGCCGCCCTGACCGCTCTGGAGGCGGGCCGCGTGGGCTACGGGGTGTTCAGCCGGTTCGAGACCATGACCGGGTGGGGCGGGCTGGAGGCGGGCGGCGTGGGGCCGGACGGGCTGCACCTGAACGACGCGGGCTACGCCTGCTGGGCCGGATTGACCGCCGAAAGCCTCGCCGCCGCCTTGCGTTGACCCTCTGATGTAAACGTTTACTTTGACGCCCGGAAACGTTCACGGACAAGAAAACAATGGCGAATGTCACGCTCGCAGGGGTGAGGAAGAACTTCGGCGCAACGGAGGTGATCCGGGGCGTGGACCTCGCCATCCAGGACGGCGAGTTCGTGGTCTTCGTCGGTCCCTCGGGCTGCGGCAAGTCCACCCTGCTTCGCCTGATCGCGGGGCTTGAGGACCTGACGGCCGGCGACGTCGTGATCGGGGACCGCAACGTCAGCGGCGAGGCGCCGGCGGATCGGGGCATCGCCATGGTGTTCCAGTCCTACGCCCTGTATCCGCACATGACGGTGCGCCAGAACATGGGCTTCGGGCTCAAGCTGGCGAAGACCGACAAGGCCGAGGTCGACCGCCGGGTGAATTTGGCGGCCGAGGTGCTGACCATCACCGACCTGCTGGACCGCAAGCCCAAGCAGCTGTCGGGCGGCCAGCGCCAGCGCGTCGCCATCGGCCGGGCCATCGTGCGCGAGCCCCAGGTCTTCCTGTTCGACGAGCCTCTGTCCAACCTGGACGCGGCCCTGCGCGTGCGCATGCGCTACGAGTTCGCGCGCCTGCACGGGGAGCTGAAGACTACCATGATCTACGTCACCCACGACCAGGTGGAGGCCATGACCCTGGCCGACCGCATCGTGGTGCTGTCGGCCGGGCGTATCGAGCAGGTGGGCGCGCCCATGGACCTGTACGAGCATCCCGACAATCTGTTCGTGGCGGGCTTCATCGGCAGCCCGCGCATGAACTTCCTCGCCGCCGAGGTGGTGGAGGCGTCAGCGGGCGGCGCGGTCGTCCGGACGGCGGCGGGCGAGACCCTCACCGTGGCGGCGGACGCCGCGCGTGCGAAGGCCGGCGACCCCGTCACCCTGGGCGTGCGGCCCGAGCACCTGACCCTGACGGGCGACGACAACGCCCTGACCGCCCGGGCCGATTTCGTCGAGACCCTGGGTCACGCCACCTATGCCTATCTGGCCCATGACGCGGCCGCGGACGGCGTCACCTGCCAGTTGCCGGGGGACGTGCGGCCGAAGGCGGGCGAGGCGCTGACGGTCCATGTGCCCCGTGCACAGGCCCATCTGTTCGACGCGGACGGGCAGGCGTTCAAGCGGCTGGATGCGAGAGCCTGATTCACGGCATCGGCGGAATCGCGAAGCGATTCCACCTCAACCGATCAGGCTCTAGCGTGAGATCTCCACCCGCCGCGCGTCGGCGGGGATGGTCAGGCTGAGCCCGTCCCACGCGGCCGGTGCGCCGTCGATGACCGTGCGGCCCGGCGCGGGCGCATCCGCGGGCCACGACAGGATGAAGCCCGCAGGCGGCGCCGCGTCGCCGTCCAGCGTCAGGGTCCAGCCGGTCTGCGATGGCGTCAGGGCCCAGGTCACGGACCCGTACGGCGTGCGGACATCGGTGACCCCCACGCCCGCCGGGTCGTCCAGCCAGCGGCCGGGCACGCCCGCCGCCAGCACGAGGGCCTCGCCCCGGTCGTGCACGAACAGGTCCAGCGCCGAGCGGATGTAGTCCGAGCTGATCCAGGCGTGGGGCATGTCGCCGATGAAGCGCGGCTCGCGCTTGTCGCGCACCACCACCTCGGCCCAGCCGTTCCAGGCGCGGGGGCGCACGTCGGCGAAGAAGAAGTCCAGCGCCGCCAGCGCCCGCTCGCGCTGGCCCAGACGCACGAAGGCGCCCACGTTGCGCAGCTCGTAGGGGGTGTAGTCGTCCCAGTCGCGGCGGTTCTCGATCCGCTGCTCGAACTCGCGCCAGTACCGCTCGAAGGTGTTGGCCAGCAACGCGGGGTCCAGCCGGGCCTGCTCCCCGCCCGGCGACAGGCCGATGGTGGTGGAGGTGGGATCGAAGTCCCCCCGGTCCGCCGCCCCGGCGATGAAGTCTATGCCGTGATGACCGGCCGTGGCGCGGATGGAGGCGTGCAGGTCTGCGGCGAACTCGTCGCGCGCCGCGGCGATGCGGGCCGCCGCTTCGGCCTCGCCGAGAGCCTCGGCGATGAACACCGCGTCCTTGTAGCCCAGCAGCCCCCAGAAATCGTCCCAGTAGGAATAGGCCGGCTGGTCCGAGTAGCCCTCGTGGCTGATGGTCGGGGGCAGCAGGCCGTACAGATGCCGCCGCTCCGGCGTCTGGTTCTCCGCCGTCCGTTCCGAGGCGCGCAACTGGTCCATATAGCCGATGGCGCCCTGCACCTGCGGCCACACCGACCGCAGCAGGTCGAGATCGCCGTTGTAGCGATACGTCTCGGCGGCCAGGAAGATGAACTCGCCATGGCTGTCGTTCTCCGGCACCGGGTCGGCGCCGCGCGCATCGACGCAGCACGGCACCTTGCCGTCGCTGAAGATGTAGGGCGTGAACCAGCGCAGATAGTCCGCCGACACATCCACCCAGCCCAGCCGGTTCAGGCCCTCGGCGATCATGGCCCCGTCCCGGATCCACGAGCGATTGTAGGAGCGGGTGCCCGGCTTCAGGTTCGGCCCGTCGCGCGACATGAGGATGTGCGCCAGCGAGGACCGCATGGTGTCGACGATGCGCTGACCCTCGTCGGGCACGGTGATGTCGAAGCGGTCCAGCTTCTCGCGCCAGACGGCGGCGGTGCGCTGCTCGACACCGTCCAGCACCGTCTCGGGGGCGCCGGTGAAGGCGGGCAGGGCGCCCTCCAGCGGCGCGGCCCAGCCGACCACGCGGCGTTCGCCGGGCGCCAGGGTCACGCGCCAGGTCATGGCGGCGGCGGCCAGGCCGGTATCGTCCTGAACCGAATGGGACGCTTCGCGGCCCGAGGCGATCAGGCCCTGCGGATCGGCCCCGGCGTCGAAGGCCGAGGCCGTCACCGCGTCCGGCGCCGAAAGGGGCGTCACGGCGAAGGCCTCGCCGAGGCGCAGGCGCCGGCCGTCCCAGTCGATATGCGTCACGGGGCTGACCCCGCCCGGCGTGGACAGGAACTGCACCGGGCCGTTGACCTGCAGCGGCCGCGCCGTCAGCGCCAGGGTCAGGTCCAGCGTCCGGTTCGAGGTGTTGGTCAGCACATAGCGGCCATACAGGGCGGCCCGCTCCGGCGCGCCCTCGGCCATGGCGGTGACGTCCAGCGTCCAGTCCTCGGCCGCCCAGCGCACGGACGGAATGGGGAGGTCGTCGTCCCGCAGGCTCTGGGTCACGCCCACGTCGGCCCATGTGACCAGCCGCCCGTTCTCCACCACGAAGGGCTCCACCGAGGGGCCGCCGCGACCCAGCTCGATGGCGCCGTCCTCGCCCATCAGGCCGCTGTCGCCGCCGCCGTCCACGCCCACCAAGGTCCAGTAGGGCTGCTCGCCGTGGAAGCCGCGCGGGTACAGGCCCCGCCGCGCCTCCTCGGCCACCGCCGTGACGAAGCTGGTGGCGTCCTCGCCGAAGCTGAGGGGTTCGATCTCGATTTCGTTGAGGGCGTAGGCCTCGCCCGGCCCGTCCATCAGCTCCAGCCGCAGCCAGCGCGCGGCGGTCTCGGTCAGCAGGATCGGATCGGCGCCGCCGTTCCCTCCGGTTACTTCACGCAGGCGGGTCCAGCTCCGGCCGTCCGATGACGTCGAGAGCGTGTAGCGGGTCGCGTGCTCATCCTCCGCCCAGCGCAGGGTCACGCCGCCGAATTCGCGCTCATAGCCCAGGTCCAGCGTCAGGCTCTGGGGCCCGCCAGCCGCGCTGCGCCACGGGGTTTCGGGATCGCCGTCCACGGCCTGTGCGGCGGCGAACACGCCGGCCTCGGAGGTGGCGGCGGCGATGGGGCGGGGCGGCGACGACGGCTCGGGCGGCAGTTCGCGCAGCGTCAGTTGATCCACCTCGATGAAGCCCACGCCGCCTTCGCCCGCGGCGATGACGAACTCGATGCGCTCCGATCCGCGATAGACGGGGTCGGGGTTCGGGCCCCACGCCTTGACGATGTGGCGGCGGCGGATGGTGACCAGGGTCCAGTCGTCGGGCGCCTCCCAGCGGGTGACCTGACGCCAGTGGACATTGTCCACCGAGGCGTCGGTGAACTTGACCTCGAAGGTGTTGGCCGGGCCCGCGCCGCGCACCCAGAAGCTGATCTCGTAGTTGGCGGGCGGGTCGATGACGAGCGACCGCGCCGCGAAGGCGTAGCCCGACACATCGTTGAAGTCATAGTCCAGCCGCAGGGCCTGTCCCTCGCGGCCGTCCACCTGGCTGACCCGGGCGCTGATGTCGGTGGAGGCGTCCGCGCTCCAGGCCGAGATGTCCTCGAAATCGTCCAGCACGGTCGCCTGCGCCAGGGCGGCGCCGGGCAGGATCAGGACGAACAGGGCGATCAGCAGACGGGTCAGCATGGGTTACGCACTCACAAGGGATCAGCCCTTCACGCTGCCCGCGAGCATGCCGCGGATGTAGTAGCGTTGCAGGGCGAGGAAGAGGATCAGCACCGGCAGGACGGTGATGACCGATCCGGCCATCATCATCTCGATGTCCTGCACGTGCTCCCGTGACAGGGTCGCGAGGGCCACGGGCAGGGTGTAGTTCGACTGGTCGGTCAGGATGATCAGGGGCCACAGGAAGTCGTTCCACGAGCCCACGAACACGAACAACGCCAGGGTCACCAGGATGGGCTGCAGCGTCGGCAGCACCACGCGGGTGAAGATCTGACGCTCCGAGGCGCCGTCCACCCGCGCGGCTTCCAGCATCTCGTCGGGGATCGACAGGGCGTACTGGCGCACCAGGAACAGGCCGAAGATCGACGTCAGCCACGGGACCAGCGCCCCGGCGTAGGTATTCACCAGCCCCACCTGCTTGAGCATAAGGAACAGGGGCAGGGTGCCGATCTGGGCCGGGATCACCAGCGCGCCCACCAGCATCTGGAACAGGCGATCGCGACCGGTGAACCGCAGCTTGGCGAAGGCGTAGCCCGCCGGCACGGTGACCAGCAGGCACAGCCCCGTCGCCAGTCCGGCCAGGGCGACGCTGTTCCACAGATAGCGTCCCATGCCCTGATTGGCGAACAGGTCGCGGTAGTGCTCCAGCGTCGGCCGGGCCGGCAGCAGCGGCGGCGGGAAGGTCGCCGCCTCGCCCGGGCTCATGAACGAGACCGACACCATCCACGCCAGCGGGAACAGCACGATCAGGCCGATGAGGGCCACGGCGATGTTCAGCAGAACCTTGGGCAGGGCGTGCTTCATGTGTCGCTCCCCAGACGGCGCGAGACCCACAGCTGCACCAGGGTGATGGCGAAGATGCACAGGAACAGGATGAAGGCCACGGCGCTGGCGGAGCCCAGGTTCCACCATTTGAAGCCCTCTTCGTACATGAAGTAGAGCACCGTCACCGTGCTCTGGGCCGGGCCGCCCTGGGTCATCACATAGGGCTCGGCGAACAGCTGGAAGAAGGTGGCCACCGAGATGATGCTGACCAGCAGGACCGTCGGCGCGATGGCCGGCAGGGTCACGTGGCGGAACTGTTTGACCGGGCCGGCGCCGTCGATGCGGGCGGCCTCGTAGAGCTCCTCGGGCACGGTCTGCAGCACGGCCAGGAAGATCAGCATGGAATAGCCGAACAGCTTCCACACGGCGAAGATCAGGATGGCGGGGATGGCCGTCTCGGGCTGGCCCAGCCAGTCCACCGGCGGAATGCCGAACCCGTCCAGCACCCAGTTGATGACGCCGTAGCGGGTGTGCAGCAGGTAGCGCCAGACCACCGCCGTGGCCACCAGGGTGGTCACATAGGGGGCGAAGAACGCCACCCGCCAGATGGGCCGCCACTTGACCATCTTCGCGTTCAGCAGAACCGCCGCCAGCAGCGAGGCGACGATGGTGGCCGGCACGCCCAGAACGGCGAACCAGGCCGTATTGCGCATGGCGGTCCAGAACAGCGGATTGCCGAGCAGGTTGACGTAGTTGTCCAGGCCCACGAAGCGCATGTTGCGGATGTCGGCCAGGGCGTAGATGTCGAAATCGGTCAGGCTCAGCAGCAGGGCGCTGAACACCGGAATGACCAGGAACAGGGCCACCGCCGCCAGCGCCGGCGATACGAAGCCCCAGGCCGCCCGTTCCGTCCGCGCCGCGCTCATACCGCCCGCCCCTGATCCAGCATCCAGCGACGCTTCTCCAGCAGCCGGTCGGCGCGGCGGTCGATCTCGGCGCCGGCGGTCTCGGGGGTGTATTCGCCGCGGACCATGCGTTCGGCCACCACCTGCATCTCGGTGACCACGCGTTCCCACTCGGGCGCCTTGGGCACGGGCACGGCGCGCTCCAGCTGGCCCTCGAAGGGCGCCAGCTTGTCGTCGCTGCGGATGCCGGCGGCGGCCCAGGCGGCCACCTTGGCGGGCAGGTTGCCGGTCAGGGCGTTGAACCGCGCCTGGGTGTCGACCTGCGAGAGATATCGCACAAGCCGCCAGGCGGCCTCCTTGCGCGGCGAGCTGTCGAACACCACCAGGCTGGAGCCGCCCGGCGCGGAGGCGCCCGGTCCGTCCGGGCCCGGCACGCCGACGGTGGCCCAGTTCGCCTGCATGGCGTCGGACAGCCGGCTGCGGAAGTCCCCGACGCTCCACGGCCCCGAGAAGTAGAAGCTGAAGAAGCCCCGGCTGAACTCGTCCCAGACGTTGGAGATCTGCGTGGCCGACATGGTGGGCGCCAGACCCTCGTCGAACAGGCTCTTGTAGAAGGCCAGGGCCGAGACGAAGCCCGGGCTCGAGAAATTGCCCCGGCTGTCGTTGTCGCGCAGCAGGGGCTCGCCGGTCTGAAGGCCGAAGGTCAGCAACTGCTCGAATTCATTGACCGGCATGAGGATGGCGTAGTTGCCGTCGCCGGCTGCGCGCTTGACCGCGTGCATGCAGGTCTTCCACCCGGCCCAGGTCTGGGGCACGGCGTCATAGCCGGCCTGGTTCAGCAGGTCGGTGCGGTGGAACACCAGCCGGGTGTCCACGTACCAGGGCGTGCCCATCATCCGGCCGCCGATGCGGTTGGTCTCCATAACGCTGTCGAAGCCGCCGGCCACGATGTCGTCGGCGTCGGAAGGCACCGGCGTGGCCGCGCCGATGGCGGTCATCTCGGCGATCCAGGTGTTGCCCACCTGGCTGACGTCCGGCAGCGAGTCGCCCGCATACGCGGTCAGCAGCTTCTCGTGGGCGGCGGTCCAGGGCAGGGCCTGCACCGAGACGCGCACGTCCGGGTTCAGGCGGTGGAATTCCTGCAGCAGGGCAGGGGTCGCCGCCCCCTCATTGCCCATGGCCCACAGGGTCAGGCGCGTGACGCCGTCGTCCGGCCGCGCGCAAGCCCCCGCCGACGCGGCCAGACCCCCGGCCATCAGGCCGAGCGCCGCGCGTCGATGGAGGCCGGATCCGGTCATGCGCTCAGCCATCCGCCGCTGAAGCCGGCGCGTTCGAGGCCCCGTCGCAGATGCGGGTCGGTGCGCATCAGGCGCCAGACCAGATCGGACTTGTGGTTCTCGATCATGATGACGATGGGCCCCTGGTCGATGCCCAGATACTCGTCCGCCACCCAGCCCCGCCGGGGGTCGACCGAGCCGTGAAGCAGGGCGTTGCCGCCGGTGTCGGTCAGGGTCGGATTGAAGGCGTCCAGGAAGCCATAGCGGGTGTAGGTTTCCGGATAGCGCGCCTTGATGGCCTTGACGCAGGGGATGACGATCTCCGGCGCGAAGGCGATGGAGGCCGCCGCCGCCGTCGGGGCGATGGTGCCGTCGTCGCGCTCGCCCGGCCCGCGCGCGGAGTAGCTGAAGAACTCCCGCTCGCGGCCGGCGATGTCCAGGGTGAAGTCGCCGGGCCCGTCGCAGGCGGTCAGGCCCCAGACCTGATCGGAATAGCCGGCCCAGCCGCCGGGGTTTTCGCGGGCATAGGCCTGCTGGGCGTAGGTCGCGCGGCGGCTGTTCTCGAAATAGTCGAAACCCTTGTCGCGCATGTAGGGGTCCAGGATGCCCCGGAAGTCGACCCACTTGTGGCTGTACTGATGGCCGAACATGGGCGCGAAATGCAGGTGGGGCTGGCCCCGGCGGTCGGTCCAGCTGAGGGTGTCATAGGTGGAGCACCAGGTGGTCCATGCCTGCGGGCTGACCGGGTGGGTCGGGCTGCCCAGGGCCATCAGGATCACCACCATGGCCTCGTTGTAGCCTTCCCAGCGGTGCTCGATAAAGCCCGTCTCGGGATGCCAGCCCATGGTGATGTAGGCGTCGCCGTAGGGCTGGGCCCAGGGCCATTCGACCCGGGCGTAGACCGCTTCGGCAAGCTGCCGGATCTCCGCCTCGTCCGGATGGTCCTGATCGAAATAGCGGGCGGCGAACAGCATGCCCGCCACCAGCAGGGCCGTGTCCACGGTGGACAGCTCGGTGGTCCCGAAGCGGTGGCCGGTGTCCATCTCGAGGAAGTGGTAGAAGAAGCCCTTGTACCCGGTGACGCCGCGGGCGGCGGGTCCCTGCGGCGCGTTGTAGAAGAAGCGCATGGTGTTCAGGGTCCGCTGGCGGCCCTGCTCACGGGTGATCCAGCCGTTCTCGATGCCGATGGGCCAGCAGGTGAGGGCGTCGCCCACGGCGGCCACGGAACAGAAGCTGAGGCTGGGGGCCCGGTCCGGCGTCAGGCCGGTTTCGTGCGGCGTCACATCCCAGAACCAGCGGAACGTGCGTTCCTGAAGCTCGGCGATCTCGGGGTCCAGACGGCCCGGCATGGCGGTGGTGGCGCAGGCGCCCAGGCCGGCGAGCGAGACCCCGCCGGCGGCGGCGCATGACGTCAGAAGGAAGTGGCGGCGGTCCAAGGCGGAACCTCCCTACGCGGTTACTGTATCAAAAAAACGGCCGCCCCCGGGGAGAATGGGGGCGGCCGAGGCTCAGGAGAAAACCGTCACCAGCGGTAGCGCATGCCCACCTGGAAGCTGCGCGGCGGCCCGGACACGCAGCCCGGGTTGCCGAAGTTCGGATTGCCTTCCGGCGGAATGAAGCCGTCGTAGCAACCGAAGTTGTCGAAATCGAAGACGTTGAACACTTCGCCGATCAGCTGCAGCCGGTGGCCGCCGAACAGCTCGAACTCCCGGCTCAGACGCAGGTCCATCTGACGGAAGGCGAAGGCGTCGGGCAGCAGGAACTGCTCACGCACCGGCCGGCCGAAGTTGCCGATGACCAGGTTCTCGCCGAAGCCGTTGGACGCGTCCGTCACGGTGAACGGCGTGCCGGAGCTGAGGGTGATCAGGGTCGACAGCTGGAACTGCAAGGGCAGATCCACGATGCCGGAGGCGACGATCTGGTGATCCACATCCGCGGCGTTCGGATAGAACGGCTGGGCCGCGACATCGGGGAAGTCGAAGTTGAACAGATAGCCTCGCTGTTCGGAGTCGGCGCCCGTGTACGAGAAGCTGACGCCCCATCCGGAGTCGGCGGTGTAGGGCTTGTCCGCCGTCAGATACAGCGCCGTATAGCGGGTCTCACGCTCATTGTTGGACGCGACCACCGTGCCGAAGCCGGGCACCGCGATGTTGTCGTAGAAGCCCGAAGCGTTGCGCTCGGTGGTGCGGTTGGCGGGGAAGTAAGCGATCTCGTTTTTGCCGATCTGGTGCACCAGCGAGATGGAGGTCTGCCAGTCGCCGAGGCGCTGACGCAGGCCGATGCTGAACTGGTCGGTGAAGGGCGGCTCCGTGTCGTTGCGCACGACCCGCAGCTCGCCGTTCGGGGCCTCGCCCGAAGCGATCAGCCCGTCGAGGCCTTCGCGGCTCAGATAGCTGGGATCCCATTCGATGGTCGGTTCGCCGTTGCGGTCCGCGCCGTCCTCGGAGAAGCGGAACGTGCGGTTGGTGAACTGACGGAAGAGGCTTTCCTCCGCCGCGTTGCGGAACAGGGTGCGGTCATAGAAGCGGCCATAGCCGCCGAAGATCACCGTGCGCTGATCGGCAAAGACGTCATAGGAGAAGCCGATGCGCGGCGCGATGGCGCCCAGGAAGGGATCGCGGTTGTCGCCGGTGGAGATGTAGTCGTCGGCGAAGAAGCGGTTGCCCGGCTGGTCGCGCAGTTGCTCCTCCAGGAACCGCAGGGCGGCCACGGCGTCGTCCGGCGTGACGTAGTCCTGGTTGTTGGCGTTGGTCTCCACGTCCCAGCGCACGCCGAGGTTCAGGGTCAGGTGCTGGTTGATTTCCCAGTCGTCCTGGATGAACAGGCCGAACTGGATGTTTTCAGCCGTCACCGTCGGTTCGCCGACCCCGTAGAAGGCCTCGGCCGGGAAGCTGAAGTCCAGGTCCTGGGCCGGGTCGTTGCGGAAGATGAAGGTGGGGTTGGTGTTCTGCCCGCTGAACACGCTGTACTCGTTGTACGAGACCTTGCCGCCGATCTTGAACAGGTGCGACCCGCGCCAGTCGAAGGGCTCGAAGGTGACGTTGTTGCGGAAGGTGAGGTTGCGTTCCTCCACCTCCTGCGCCGTGCTGCGCCCGCCAATGCGGATGATGCCGGCGTAGTCCAGGCCGACCTGGTCCGGGTTGACGATCGTGGGATTGAAGCTGCTGGTCCGGTAATCGACGCTGGCCTCATTGAGGAAGTTGGCGCCGTCATAGTCCCACTGCGCCTTGACGCTGGTGACGGTGTTGTTGATCAGTTCGCCCGCCTCCACCGAGGTCGCGCCGCCGAAGCCGCGCAGGTCTTCCTCATCGCGGTGGCTGACCGACAGCTCCAGGGTCTGGTTGTCGGACGGCCGCCAGGTCAGCTTGCCGAAATAGATGTCCTGACGGAACGGGCTGGCGAAAGCGCCTTCGTAGTCAGCCACGTCGAAGGGCAGGAGCGCCTGCTGCTCCGGCGTGCCGCCGGCGGTCACCTGGTTGGAGCGCACCTGATCGTTGACTTCCCAGGCCGCAAAGAAGTTCAGGCGGTCCTGAATGATCGGCCCGCCCAGGGCGGCGCCGTATTGCTCGCGGCTCAGGTCCGGGGTGTCCCGGCCGTCGCGGCGCTGGAAGAAGTCCCGCCCGACCATGGAGTCGTCCTGGTAGAAGCCGAAGACCTCGCCGGTGAACTCATTGCCGCCGGAGCGGGTGATGGCGGTGATGACGGCCGTGCCGGCCTGTTCGTATTCCGCCTTGAAGTTGGAGGTGGCGACGCGGAATTCCTGCACCGCCAGCTGGCTGAACGGGTTGCCGCGGCTGGAGTCCTGGCCGATCACGCCGCCCTGGTTGACGTTGGATTTCAGGCTGACGCCGTCGACGAAGACGTTGACCTGGCTGGAGCCCAGACCGTCGGAGGTGTTGCCGCCCGCGGAGAAATCGCGACGGAGTTCATCGGTGTTCAGGCGCACGCCGGGGGCGAGGGCGGCGAAGTTCAGGAAGTTGCGGTTGTTCTGCGGCAGGGTGCTGATCTGCTGCGAGGTGACGTTGGTGGCGACTTCGGACGTGCGCACTTCCGGCAGCCGCGACAGGGTGACGACCAGGGCGTCGACCGTGGTGGCGTCCGAACTTTCGCCGGCGAGTTCGAACGGGATGTAGGCCTGCTGGCCCACCTGAAGGGTCGAGGTCTGGCTCGTGGTGGCGCCGCTCGGCCCCGTGACGTCAAAGCGGTAGGTGCCCGGACGCAGGCCGGACAGGGCGTAGTTCCCGTCGGCGCCCGCCGTCGCCCGCGTGACGAAGCCGGTGTTCACGTCGGTGGCGGTGATCGTCGCGCCCGGCTCGGAAACGGCGCCGCGCACCGTGGCGGTCGAGGTCTGCGCCATGGCGCCGCCCGCCAGGAGAAGCGAGGTTGCGATGGCGGCGGCCGATACGCCCATCAGGCTTCGGTGACGTCTGGTGTTCCGGATCATGGTCTTAACCTCCCTGAGCGAGTGCGGCTTCGAGGCCGCTTTTCCCGCTGTTGCTGCTGCTGCTGGACTCGCGCACGACCAACTGAGGCCGCACGATTTCGTGGGCCGGAGATGTCTCTCCGGCGTCGCCGATGATGCTCACCAGACGCTCAAGCGCGCGGCGGCCTGTCCCGGCGATGTCAATTCTCATTGTTGTCAGGGCGGGACGCACCAGCGATGCGATGGGCACGTCATCGAACCCTCCGACGGATACGTCCTCAGGACAGCGGAGACCGGCTTCCTGAAGAGCCAGAAGAACGCCCAGCGCCATCATGTCGTTGCCGGCGAACACGGCGTCGGGACGAATATCCATGGCCGCGACAGCCGAACCGGCGCGATAGCCCGACGCCTGGTCAAAGTCGCCGTCCAGCACCACCGGCTCGATGCCGGCTTCCGCCATGGCGGCGAGGTAGCCGGCGCGGCGCGCCTCGGCTTCCAGGTTTCCGCGCGGCCCTGCCACATGGGCCACGCGGCGGCGGCCCTGTTCAAGCAGGTGCCGCGTCATGGCTTCCGCGCCGCCGTGGTTGTCCACGGTGATGGAGGGGCGCTGCACATCCCGGGCGCCGCCGTTCATCAGCAGGACGGGCAGGGATCGGGGCATGCTGGCGGCGAGCGCCGCGGCGTCCAGATGCGGCGACAGGATGATCAGCCCGTCCACGCGTCCCCGCATGGACTTGATGGCGAAGGACGCCTCCTGGGCGTCGTCATGGGAGCTGGATACGATCAGGTGCAGCCGCCGTTCGCGCGCCGCCCGGTCCATGCCCCGGATAAGCTCCGAGAAGAACTCGCCGAACAGGTCCGGCAGGATCACCCCCACCGTATCGGTGCGGCGGGTGATCAGGCTGCGGGCGCCGGAATGGGGAACATAGGACAGGGCCTCGACGGCTTCCATGACGCGGCCGCGGGTGTCATCGCCGACCACGCCCTGCTCGTTCAGGACGCGGGAGACCGAGGCCACGGACACGCCGGCGCGGGCGGCCACGTCCTTGATGGTCGCGGGTCTCATGCCCTGGCCTCATGGGCGCAATGGGGGGCTTTCGCCGTCATCCTGATGCCGTCTCCCTGACGCTGTTCCAACTGTCCCGGCGGCCTTGACGGCGGTCCGGCGTTCAGCGTGTAATCGTTTACATGACACAGCCGTAATCGTTTACGCAAGCGTTTGTCGAACGCTCGAACACGAACGAAGCGGCGACCACTTCAGGGCAGGAACATCTCACATGAACCGAAGCTATGAATTTCCCGGGGGATTTTTGTGGGGCGCCGCCACGGCCGCCTATCAGATCGAGGGCTCGTCCATGGCCGACGGGGCCGGGGAGTCCATCTGGGACCGGTTCGTGCACACGCCGGGCATGATGAAGGACGGCGACACGGGCGAGGTGGCCTGCGACCACTACAACCGCTGGCGCGAGGACATCGCCCTGATGACGCGCCTGAACCTTCAGGCCTACCGGTTCAGCGTGTCCTGGAGCCGGGTGATGCCCGAGGGTCGCGGACGCATCAACGAAGCGGGGCTGGGCTTCTACGACCGCCTGGTGGACGGTCTGCTGGAAGCGGGCATCGAGCCGCTCTGCACCCTGTACCACTGGGATCTGCCCGCCGCGCTGGATGATCGCGGCGGCTGGCTCAACCCCGACATCGCCGACTGGTTCGCGGACTACGGCCAGGTCCTGTTTGAAAAGTTCAAGGGACGCATCAAGACCTGGGGCACCATCAACGAGCCCTGGGTGATCGTGGACGGCGGCTATCTGCACGGAGCGCTGGCACCGGGGCATCGCTCGGCCTTCGAGGCGGTCATCGCGGGTCATAACGTGCTGCGCGCCCACGGCGCCGCCGTGCGCCGCTTCCGCGAGGTGGGCGAGGGCCAGATCGGCATCGTCCTGAACATCGAGCCCAAATATCCGGCCAGCGACAAGCCCGAGGACGAGGCCGCCCGCCGCCGCGCCGAGGCCCAGATGAACCGCTGGTTCCTCGATCCCCTGATGGGCCGCGGCTATCCGGAGGGGTTGAAGGACGTCTACGGGCGGGCCTGGCGCGAGTTCCCGAAGGCGGATTTCGACCTGATCGCCGAGCCCACCGACTGGATGGGTCTGAACTGGTACACGCGCGCCGTGCCGGAGAACGACCCGTCCGCCTGGCCCGTGCGCGCCCGGCCCGTGAAGCAGGTCCAGCATGCCCATACCGAGACCGGCTGGGAGGTCTATCCCACCGCCCTGACCGACACCCTGGTCTGGCTGCACGAGCAGACCGACGGCCTGCCCCTGATGATCACCGAAAACGGCTCGGCCTGGTACGATCCGCCCCACGCCATCGACGGCCGTATCCACGACCCCATGCGGGTCGAGTATCTCAAGAACCACCTGAAAGCCGCCCATGACGCCATCGGCAAGGGCGTCAACCTGACCGGCTACATGGCCTGGTCCCTGCTGGATAATCTGGAATGGTCGCTGGGCTACTCCAAGCGGTTCGGCATCACCCACGTGAACTTCCAGACCCAGGAGCGGACGGTGAAGGATTCCGGCCTGCTCTACGCCGAGGTCATCCGGACCCACGGCAAGGTGCTGGATACGTTCTGAACCGCGTTCGGGGCCTCGGGGCAGAGCGCTGCCGCGTTCCTCTGGCAAAGGGCCGATCCGCGTTATATCGCTCTGGCGATTCGTGTGCCCGGCTTTTGCCTTCGGGGACGTTGCTGCTGCATGGTTTCGAGATGACGTGGTCCCCCATTTCCGTTGACCGCTATTCGACGGAGCACATCCCAGCCGAGGCCCGGTATGAGGCCTGGCTCAAGCGGGACTGGCCGCGGGCGGACCCGATCTACCGGACCGTGCCGACCGAAGATTTCGACACCGTCATGGAAAGCGTGCTGCTGGGGCAGATTCTGTTCGTGCGCACGGAAATCACCGCCATGACCTGGGAGCGGCGAGCGCAGGACATCCGGGATTCCGATTTCCAGCCCATCATCGTCAATATGATGGTGAGGGGCAGCGCGCAGGGGGACATGGATGGCCGGCCGTTCCTGGAGCCGCCGGGCGCCTATCACTTCCATGACCTGGCCCGGCCCTCGCTGCACGGCTCCACGGCCAGCCTGACCTACGCCCTGGTGCTGCCCCGCGATCTGGCCAAGTCGTGGTTCCCCAGCTTTGAGGATCTGCATGGTCTGGTGGTGACGGGGGATATGGCCAGGGCCTTGATGGACTTGGCCGGGTCGGTCTGGGCGCTGCTGCCGTCCCTCGACGCCGCCCGGGCCGTGCGGTTTCAGAACGCCTTTCTGGAGTTGCTGGCGGCGGGGGCCGAGGCCGCGGGGCCCGCTGCCCCGACCCGGTCCACCGCCGAGGCCGTTCTGCGCGAGCGCGCCATCGAGGCGGTCGATCTGCGGCTGGGGCTGGAGCGCGCTTCCACCAGCGAACTGTGTCGGGTCCTGGAGACGTCGCCCGAGCAGTTGTCGGTGGCGTTCCGGGGCGACGGAGGCCTGGCCGCCTATCTGCTGGGCCGGCGGCTGGACGAGGCGCGCGCGGCCCTGACGGGGCTGGAACGGGCCGAGCCCATCGGCAACATCGCCCACCGCCTCGGGTTCAGCGATGCGGCCCACCTGAGCCGGGCGTTCCGGCAACGCTTCGGCCTGTCGCCCCGCGCCTATCGCAAGATGGGCGGCGACGACGGGGCCCCCGGTTAACCGTGACGCTTAGGCACGCGGCCTGAACAACGTTCAATTATTACCGTTCCGGCGTTCAAGTTCGCGGTTTCACCGGGCGGGCGGTCTACAGTCACTCACCTCGAGGTCGTGCGCTGCCCTGGGCGCATACCGAGCCTGCCGGCCGCGTCAGCGGGAGAGGCGCACGACGGCTCCCTCGGCGGCGTCCGACACCCCGTCGGCCAGGGCCCGCACCACCCTGGCCGCGTCGTCGAGACCCTGATGCTCGACGATGCGGATCCAGGGCGCGGCCGGGTCGATGACCCGTTCGAAGAAGGTCCGCTGGTCGGCGAAGAAGCGCTCATAGAAGGGGCGCAGGGTCCCCCGCTCCCGGTGCGCGTCCAGACAGGTGGCGGCGAAGAAGAACTGCGGCTTCGGCCCCACCAGCTCCGGATCTTCGGTCGGAAAGGCGTCGCCCTGGGTCGAGCCGACCAGACAGTCGTAAGTCAGCCTGGCGCCGAACCGGGCATGGACCCGCCGCCTCAGTTCGGGATCGCCAGCCAGGTCCAGGTAGAGGGTCGGGATGTCCGTGGGCAGGCGCTCGATCTCGTCGTAGCCATGAACGTCGTGATAGACGCCCAGCCCCTCGACGAAGGCCCGGTTGCGGCCGCCGGTCAGGGCGACCAGCCGGACGTCTTCCCGGGCCAGACACCAGGCCGCGCCATAGGCGGTCTTGGACGAGGCGCTGGACACCACCACCTGTTTCGCCCCGAAGAAGTCGTGCTCGCGCAGGAAGTCCACGGCCGTGTAGGAGGTGATGAACAGCGGCCGGAACAGCATGTCCGGGTTCTCCAGCGCCACGTCATAGTTGGCGTCGGCGGCGCACAGGACATAGCGGTTGTAGATGTCGGGCACCGCCTTGCGCCAGGGCGCGCCGTCGGCGAACCCGCCCTTGCTGATCTTCTCGGCCTGGACCAGCAGCCGGTCGGCCATGGGAAAATAGCCGAACACCCGCGCCCCGACCGCGATCCCCGGCGCCCGGGACGCCGCCACATCGGCGAAGCCCCACACCGGCATCAGTCCGTAGTCATCGCGACCGGTCGGAAAGACCCGCCAATAGCCGATGGCGTCCCCATAGGCGGCGTAGGTGATGTTGTTGGTCGTCAGGGCGAAGCGGTCCAGCGCCAGCACCGCTTCGCCCTCCGCGGGCTCGGGGGTGACGACGGCCTCAAGCAGGGTGTCGCCGAAGTCGGCCTTTCGGGTCATCAGTCGGTGGTTCAGATCAGACATGGGGCCCTCTTCGCTGGATTCTGCCTGCAGCCTAGCGAACAACGCGGTTGACGCAGGAGAAGGATCGGCGGTTTTCGGCAGGCCTTTCGCTCCTGATCGCTGCGTGACGCGGCTGCGCGGAGCGCCGGTCGGGCCGCCTTCCCGGCGCAACCTCTGGAAAACGCCGCTGTATTTCCCATCTAGCGATCAGGGGAGGACGAGAGGAGACGAAGATGGCGAGTGGATGGGCCCGCGACGGCGCGATCCTGGATCAGATCGACGACACGATCACTGACGGCGTCCTGAACGCCCGGGCGCGCATGCCCGTGGGCGAGGGCACGACCCACTGCGTCGAGTGTGACGATGAGATTCCGGCCGCACGGCGCAAGGCTGTGCCGGGCGCGACCACCTGTGTGCGCTGCCAGTCGGGCCGCGACAGCCGCGTCGTTGCGACGGGCATCAATCGCCGGGGCAGCAAGGACAGCCAGCTGCGATAGGCCATCGCCCTGACCCGCCGCGACCTGAGCCCGGGAACCGCTGTAGCCCAGCGCCGTTTCGGCCCGGACCCGGAGCGTAACCCAGTGATTTCCTACTACTGTATTGTAAGCCTCCCCGGCGTTCAGGTCGGGGATATCGTGGTGCTCAAGGGGGCTGACGACGACGCCGCAAGAGCGGAGATGACGCGTGTGTCCACCCAATGGCCGGGCTACGAAACCATCGCTCTTTATGCGGGTGAGCGCTGTGTTGCGGTGCTGTCCAACCCGATCCTCGGCTTTCCGATCGATCCGCTTTTGATCCCGGCGGAGGCGGCGTGACCGTTGTGCGGATCACCATGCTGGGGGACTCGCTGACCGCCGGTTACGGCCTGCGCGCCGCAGACGCCTTGCCAGTTCGGCTCGGCGACGAGCTTGACCGGCTGGGTGTGAAGGCGCGGGTGAACAACGCCGGGGTGTCGGGGGACACGACCGCCGACGGACTCCGCCGGGTGGACCGTGACGTGCCCGCAGACACCCGCCTGTGCATCGTGGCGCTGGGCGCCAATGATCTGATGCAGGTGGTCGCGCCGGACCGGGTCCGGTCCAATCTGGACGCCATTCTCTCGCGCCTGAGCGCCCGGTCGATTCCGGCCATGGTATGCGGCATGCGGGCGCCGCCCTGGTTCGGTTTCTACGCCCTGACCTTCGACGGCCTGTTCCGTGAGGTGGCCAGCCGCCATGGCGCTGCGCTGGACCCGTTCCTGCTGGAAGGGATCGCCCTGAACCCGGCCTATGCGCTTGCGGACCGGATCCATCCGAACGCCGAGGGCGTGGCGTTCGTCGCGCGCCGGCTCGCCCCCAGGGTGGCCGATGTCCTGCGCCGCCAGTCGGACGACGCCGGCCTTTAAGTCGCGGCGCCGAAGGGGTGGATCAGGGCCGCGGCGGCCGCCCACGCCTTTGTAGAGGCAACCGATTTCGGCAAATCGGCGTTTAACAGTCCAGCTGAAGCGAGAAAGCGCATGCCGTCACCGACCGACCCCTCCACGACCCAGGCCGAGTTTGGAATTGCCGGACTGGATGATGTGCTGTCAGGGGGGCTGGACCGGGATCGGGTGTATCTGCTGGAGGGAAACCCGGGGACAGGCAAGACCACCGCAGCGATGCGGTTTCTGATCGAGGGCGCCGGCAAGGGGGAACGAACCCTCTACATCACCCTGTCTGAAACCGAGTCGGAACTGCGCAGCACCGCCAGCTCCCACGACTGGTCGCTGGACGGGGTGGAGATTTTCGAACTGGTTCCGCCCGAGAGCCTTCTGGACGAGGAGCAGCAGCAGAGCCTGCTGTATTCGTCGGACCTGGAGCTGGGCGAAACGACCCGGCTGATCCTCGACGCCGTGGAGCGGGTGAAGCCCGCCCGCATTGTCATCGACAGCCTGTCGGAAATCCGGCTGCTGGCGCAGGGGTCGCTGCGCTACCGGCGTCAGGTGCTGGCCTTGAAGCACTACTTCGCCAGGCACGGCGCCACCGTGCTGCTGCTGGACGACCTGACCACCGACGTGAACGACAAGACCGTTCACAGCGTCGCACACGGGGTGATCCAGCTGGACGAGCTGGCGCCTGAGTACGGCTCGGAGCGGCGACGCCTGCGCGTCATCAAATATCGCGCTCGCCGGTACCGTGGCGGCTACCACGACTTCGTCATCCGCAGCGGGGGTCTGGAGGTGTTTCCCCGGATCATCGCCGCCGAGCATCGTATCGACTTCGACCGTGTCCCCGTGTCCAGCGGGATACCGAAGCTGGACACCCTTCTGGGCGGCGGCGTCGAGCGGGGCTCGAGCGCGCTGATCCTGGGGCCGGCCGGCACCGGCAAGTCCCTGTTCGCCATTCACTTCGCGGTCGCCGCCATGGCCCGGGGCGAGCGGGCCGCCCTGTTCCTGTTCGATGAAGAGCTCCGCCTGCTGTTCGATCGCATGCGGGGCATGGGCATCGATCTGGAAGCCCTGCAGCGAGAGGGGAAGCTGATCGTCGAACAGGTCGACGCTGCGGAAATGTCGCCCGGCGAATTCGCCAGCCGGGTCAAGCGGTGCGTCAGCGAGCAGAATATCCAGACGGTGGTGATCGACAGCCTGAACGGCTACCGGGTCGCCATGCCGGAGGAGCAGTTCCTGATCCTGCACATCCGGGAACTGCTACAGTACCTGAACCGCCAGGGCGCCTCGACCTTCCTGACCGTCGCCCAGCATGGCCTCGTCGGCAGCCTGTCGGCGCCGGTGGACGTCACCTATCTGGCGGACACGGTGGTGCTGCTGCGCTATTTCGAGTCTGCGGGAACGGTGCGGCGTGCGGCCTCGGTGATCAAGAAGCGGTCGGGTCAGCACGAGAAGGCCATCCGCGAGTACGCCATCACCGAGGACGGCCTGACGCTGGGCGACCCGCTCGAAGGCCTGCACGGCGTGCTGAGGGGTGTGCCTGACATTGTGCCGTCCTCCGGGTCTGCGCTTATGGAGAGTGCGCCCGCATGAGCCCTCCGGCTCTTTCCGAACGGGTCCTGATCCTTGCCCCGTCCGGCCGTGATGCGGATATCGCCAAAGCCATTCTCGGCGAGGCTGGGGTGGCGGGCGAAATCTGTGGTGACATCCCGCAACTGATCGTGGAGATGGAAAAGGGCGCCGGCGTCGCCGTGGTGGCTGACGAAGAGCTGCGACGGGCAGACCTCGCGCCGCTGGCGCAATGGATCGGCGCCCAGCCGCCATGGTCCGACTTTCCGCTTCTTCTGTTGACCCGCCGCGGCGGCAGCATCGAACGCAATCCGGCCGCCCGGCGCGCCCAGACGCTGTTGGGCAATGTCGCCTTTCTGGAGCGGCCGTTCCACCCGACAACCCTGGTCAGCGCCGTGCAGACGGCCCTGCGCGGCCGTCGTCGCCAGTACGAGGCGCGGGAGCGCATGGAGGAAATCCGCCGGGCCGAGGCCTTGCTGGAGCGGCGCGTGCGCGAACGCACCGCCGAGCTGGAGTCCGCGAACCGGCAGCTCGCCTCGCAGATCGTGGAGCGGGAGCGGGTGGAATCGGCCCTTCGCCAGGCCCAGCGGCTTGAGGCGATCGGTCAGCTCACCTCAGGCGTCGCCCACGATTTCAACAACCTGCTCACGGTCGTGCTCGGCAATGTGGAGCAGATGAAGAAGCGGGTCTCGGATCCGTCCCTGACGCGGCGACTGGAGATGATGGCGGAGGCGTCCCGGCGCGGCGCCACCCTGACCGCCCAGATGCTGGCGTTCTCGCGACGGCAGAACCTGGAGCTGCGGCCCGTCGACCTCAATGAGACGGTCACCGGCATGCGGGACCTGCTGGCCAGTTCGATCGGCGGCAGCGTGCAGATCATGGCTCCGGATCTGGCGGAGGATCTGTGGCCAGCCATGATCGATCCGACCCAGATCGAGCTGGTGATCCTGAACCTGGCCATCAATGCCCGGGACGCCATGGAGGTTGGCGGCTCCCTGACGATCAGGACCCGCAACGTGACGCTGGAACAGGCGCAGGATGACCTGCCCGCCGGCCAGTTTGTGATGGTGTCGGTGACGGACACCGGTTCGGGCATGACGGAAGAGGTCCTGGCCAAGGCTTTCGAACCCTTCTTCACCACCAAGGCGGTCGGCGAGGGATCGGGCCTCGGTCTGAGCCAGGTGTTCGGTCTGGCGAAACAGGCCGGGGGCGGGGTGAAGATCGCCTCGGTCGTGGGGG